>Ga0214923_10000895_pt1 | contig 43877 bp, 31 predicted proteins | sample LL1510_MetaG_FD_177993 | JGI IMG/M metagenome (GOLD analysis project Ga0214923, IMG submission 177993) | Freshwater microbial communities from Lake Lanier, Atlanta, Georgia, United States - LL-1510 | ecosystem: Environmental > Aquatic > Freshwater > Lake | place: USA: Georgia | collected... | reverse complement strand
TTTCTGTAGCGAGGGGGGGAATCGAACCCCCGTCCGCCTGCGGCGGATATGAATCCTGTGCTAATTAATTTCTGTAGCGAGGGGGGGAATCGAACCCCCGTCCGCCTGCGGCGGATATGAATCCTGTGCTAATTAATTTCTGTAGCGAGGGGGGGAATCGAACCCCCGTCCGCCTGCGGCGGATATGAATCCTGTGCTAATTAATTTCTGTAGCGAGGGGGGGAATCGAACCCCCGACCTCAGGGTTATGAATCCTGCGCTCTAACCATCTGAGCTACCTCGCCAAAATTCAGACTACAAATATACTAAACCTTTACTTGAGGATTAATGCTCAAAAAATTCTTTTATATAAAAAGATAACTTAGGGATTGCCACTTTATCTATTGGGTGAGGCGTATTCGGCAAAACCATTAATTCTGCATTGGGTAATTTATGTCTAAGCCGATCACTTTCTTCAATGCTTACCATACGATCGATATCTCCTACTCCGATGCGAATTCGGTTTTGAATTCTGGCAAGCTCCAAAGTATTTACCTCAGGGTGAGCGGAAAGATATTGAATAAGTTCAGCAGTTTTGGTCACTACTTCTTTCCAGTCGTTCGGGGAATGTCTCCATTTGAGGATATCCGCAAATGCAGGCACTTTAGCGAGAAGGGTATCGGGCTGAAGGTTTTGAATTTCAGCTTGGGCATTTTCACGGTTCCAGAAATATTTGGTTCCAAGGGTAAAAATTTTTCCTACTCTTTCAGGATGATGTAAGGCAAGATACAAGGCTACATAGCCGCCCATACTATACCCAAAGATATCAATTTGACGATGCTGATACGTATCCATCCAATGAAGGATATTCTCAGCAAAATATTGAATTCGGAAAGGTCGGTTAACCGTAGGTGAGGGTCCATGTCCTTCCAGGTTGATTGAGAAAACAGAAGCCCGGTCAGACAATAAGGGCAAGAGGAGCTTAAATTGTTCCCGGGAACCGAGTGCACCGTGCAAGAGAAGAAGTTTCTGGGGCATGATCAATTTCAATTAATGCCAAAATACCTCAAGGCAGTTTGTTGGTCTTTTTCTAATTGTTTAACCAAAGCATCTAAGCCATCAAATTTTTGTTCGGCCCGAATACGTTTAAAAAAACGTATTCTTAGAAACTGGTCGTACAGGTCGAGATTAAAGTTAAACAAATGTACTTCAATTGTCATGGCTTTTCCTCCAAAAGTTGGTTTAAATCCGATGTTTAACATTCCCGGCCAGGTTTGATCGAGAAATTGGGCTTCTACTGCATACACTCCAGTAGCCGGAATGAGCTTGGTTTCATTTTCTGGCTTCACATTAGCGGTAGGAAATCCTAATAATCTTCCCCGATGATCGCCATGAACAACAATTCCTCCAAGTTCGTAAGGATATCCCAATAAAGTATTTGCTAATTCTACTTCTCCGTTAGCCAATGCCTTCCGGATGCGTGTGCTGGAAATATGACTATTATCAATTTCCTGAGCTGGAATTTCTTCTACGGTAAATCCAAATGTAGGGCTTGCAGATTGCAATTCTGCTAGTCCTCCCTTTCGGTCTTGTCCGAATTGATGATCATATCCAATAATTATATGTTTTACGGCAAGTGTATCTACTAATATCTCCTGAATAAATTGTGCGGAAGATTTTTGAGAGAATTCTCGTGTAAATGGAATAATTAATAATGCATCAATATTAGATTTTTCGAGGCGATGTATTTTTTCATCCAGGGTTTGCAATAATTTTAAATTATTTTCTTCCGGAAATAAAACATATCGAGGATGAGGATGATAAGTCATTACTACAGAAGTAGCCTGTCGTTCCTGGGCTGCTTGATTTAAGCGATTTAAAATCGTTTGATGTCCTAGATGAACACCATCAAAAGTACCTGGCGTTAATACCACAGGTAAATCACTTTTAAATTCAGGTGTATTATAAAATACTTTCACAAAATATTTAATGAATTATCCTGAATTTGTTCCGGATTATTTTCGCCTTTAAGGGAAAGAATAAAATCCTCTAAATTAAATGCATTTTCAACAGAATATTCACCGATGTAAGTTCTTCTTAAACCGGTAAGATAAGCTCCACAACCTAATAATTGTCCTAAGTCATGTACGAGACTTCTGATATAGGTACCTTTTGAACACACCACTTTTGCATGCACTTCTTGGGGGCTTTCCCAATGCGTTAATTCAAACGTATCAATTCGAATTTCTCTAGGTTCAAGTTTAATATCAATTCCTTTGCGAGCAGCTAAATACGCAGGTTTACCATTTTTTTTAATGGCTGAAAATGCAGGTGGAATTTGTTGTTGCAAACCCCAAAACGACTGCATGGCAAGGGCTACTTGTTGAGGTTGAATACTACTGGGGTCAATAAAATTTGTAGGAGGCATTTCAGCATCATAAGAAGCAGTGATTGCGCCCAAACAAAAAGTAAGGGTATAGGTTTTATCTTGCACTTGTAAATCGGCAATGGTTTTAGTTGCTTTTCCCGTGCAGAGAATTAGTAATCCTGTCGCTAAAGGGTCGAGGGTTCCGGCATGGCCAATTTTTTTTACTTTGGAGGTATTACGTATTTTAGCGACAACATCAAAGGATGTCCATTGAAGCGGTTTATCAATTAATAAAGTTTGTCCGGCTTCCATTGCAGCGCGATCCGGATAGATACTCATATAATATGAAGGGAAATACCGAGTGCTTGTAAGGCTAATAAAATTAATCCTACTGCAATTCTATACCAGCCGAAAATCCGAAATCCATGTTTTGTTAACCAGGAAATAAAACTTTTAATTGCCATCCATGCGACAATAAAGGCAATTAAATTTCCGATAATTAATAATTGCCATTGGGGTTCAGAAATTAAATATCCTTGTTGATAATATTTAATTAATTTCCATGCGGTTGCCGCAAACAGGGTAGGAACTGCTAGGAAAAAAGAAAATTCAGCGGCGGCGGTTCTATTTAATCCAGAGGCTAAACCTCCAACGATAGTCGCTGCTGCCCTAGAGACGCCGGGTAATAATGCTAAACATTGAAATAATCCAATTTGTATAGCAGATTTTACCTTGGGAGTTGAATCACCAGATATTTCTAAATGTTTAAACCATTTATCTACAAATAATAAAATAATCCCGCCGAAAATTAACATAAAAGCTACCATGGAAACATTTTCCAATAATGCATCAATATAATCTCCGATTAATACTCCCATTATTGCTGCGGGAATAAATGCTAAAAATAACAGCCAATAAAATTTTAAGGTTTTAAAAAATCGTTTAAAATAAGTTACGACTACAGATAAAATAGCACCGAATTGAATTGCGATGGTAAACAATTTGGTAAATGGATCGGATGCAATCCCCAAAAAAGAGGAAGTAATAATTAAATGACCTGTTGAGGACACAGGTAAGAATTCAGTTAGCCCCTCGACAATGGCGAGTAATAAGGCCTGCAACCAGGTCATGAAAAATTAGGGAGTCGGATTATCCGTAAGGTTTGAATTTTCCTTTTTGTCGGTAGCGAGGATAGCGTAAATAATTTCTGCAAATCCCCCAATAATTAAAAAAGGAGAAACATGTAAAGACAAAGAAAATTGCGTTGCATCAATATATGACTCAGTGGCCATCAAGAGAAATCCCAAAAAAATCAACCCTGCTCCTATTGCGAGGAGAATATAATTTTTCCGGGTAAAAGGTAATTTAACTTGGGAGTCGGTGGGGGTATTTTTTCTTGGGGCAGACATAATACTTAAAATCAGGCTATTTCATCTAGGCGTTTATGCAGAAAACGGTTCACTGCCATACGACTGCTAATCCAGCCGAGGAGGGTTCCGGTGACCACTAAAAACAAATATACCGAGAAAATTTCGTACTGAAGCCAGAGGGATTGCAAGAACGGGAACTGCTGGGTAATTCCTACTTGTCCTAAGATTAACAAAACAGAGGCAATAATTCCCCCTAATAAACCTTGTAAAACCCCACTCATCACAAACGGACGACGAATAAACCCAGGGGTTGCTCCGATTAATTGCATGGTGCGAATAATGAGTCTTCGGGAATACACCGATAATCGCACGGTGCCATAAATTAAGAAATAGGTGATAGCCATAACAATGCAGCCTATCAATAATCCAATTTGCGCTAGCACATGGGTATTTTCATCTACTCTTGCAATTAATTCAATGGGATAATCTAATTCTGCTACAGCTGGATTTTGTAGCAAAACGGTTTGCAGTTTTAATATACTATCTCGGGTTACATATTCTTTTTTTAATCTCAAATTTAAAGATGCCATAAAAGGATTAAAATGTCCGATAGCTTCTCGGAAATCATCACCGGTGGTTTCTACAAATTCTTGTCCGGCAGCTTCTTTAGATAAAAACCTAACGGAATTAATTCCCGGATGACGAATTAATTGTGCTCGAATCATTTGAATTTCATGATCTGGAGTATCATCGGCAATTAATACTTTTAATTCAAGTTCTTCTTTGGCAGTATCCACCACTAATTTTCCTGCCATAGCTGCCATCATACATATCCCCAAAAAAAACAAAACCAAGGAAATAGAAAACAAGGAAGTAAAAAATGTTTTCCTTGTTTTAGGCTGAATATATCCTTTATTAGTTTCCATCTCAATTGATAAATTTATTTATTATTTAGTATTCATTTTTTGTATTCGATTCAGATGCCGTCCACCTTCAAAAGGAGTTTGGATAAAATTAAGAAAAGAATCCCAAGCGTCCTGAGTCGAAATAAAACGACCGGGTAAACATAATACATTTGAATCATTATGTTGGCGGCTTAATTTTGCTATTTCCGGATTCCATACCAAGGCAGCCCGAATAAAGGGATATTTGTTTGCTGTCATACATACCCCTTGTCCTGACCCACAAATTAATATTCCTCTACCATTCGGTGAATTTCGAATTGCTTCCATTACTGGATGTACAAAATCAGGATAATCTACTGAATCTAAATCAAACGTACCAAAATCCTGAAAGCTATATCCTGCATTTTTTAATTGTGCACATAAATATTCTTTTAATGGAAATCCGGCATGGTCGGAGCCCAGAAATAAAGGGATATTAGAATTCATTTTCGTCGGATAAAGTATTTTCAGGTTTCGCAGAATATTTTACCACCCAAATAGATATTTCGTATAATAATAATAAAGGAATTACTACTACAATTTGGGTGTACATATCTGCAGAGGGAGTTAATACACCAGCAGCAATAAACATAACTACTACCGCATGTCGGCGATAGGTGGCCAACATTTTACTATTAATTATCCCTAAACGTCCTAGAAAATAAGCCAGCATTGGCATTTCAAATAATATCCCTCCAGCTACACATAATAAAACCACCAAAGAAATTACATCTGCAATTTTCCATATTTGCACCACCTGTTCGGATAAAGTAAATCCAGCCAAAAAAGAGATCGTAAATGGAGATACTATATAATAAGCAAATAAAACTCCTGTAAAAAAAAGAAAAGAAGTAAAAAATATAAATCCTGTAGTACCTCTTCTTTCTTTTGGGGTAAGTCCGGGTTTTACAAATCTCCATATTTCCCAAATTAAATAGGGGAATGAAAGAATTAATCCCCCAATAATTGCAATAAATATTGCTTGGGTAAACTGTTCGGAAGGTGAGGTTGCTTGTAATATAATTTGTCCTCTTATCAAGCTGCTCCCTTTTTCCGCTGGGGTTAATAAGGATAAATGATTACATAAAGAGGAATCAATTTTACATAAATATTGATAGGTAGGAAATGAAGAAGAATATGGGGCTAAAATAACTTTGTCGGTAATATCTTTTAAGAAAATAAATACCCCAATCATGGCTACTACAACTACAATTACACTTCGAATTAAATGCCAGCGTAATTCTTCAATATGATCGAGGAATGACATTTCATTTTCTTCTCCCTCTTCTACTGGGCCTCGATCTCTAATTTTATCAAATATTCCCATGCTTAAAATTCAATTTTAAGCAAACGATATTCTTGATTATTAGTATTTCCAGTTCCTAAAAACATATAGCTTGTATTTCCCAATCTACCGGTACGATCGGACAGAAAATAAAATTGACCTTCCTCATTAGAAACCACATCTTTATAAGATAATTTTGTTGTAGATAAATCAATATTCGCGGAAATAATTTTCCCATCTGCCCCTACGCTGCTAAGGTAAATTAAGTGTACTTTTCCCGGGGTTGCTACTGGGCTAAACGATAATAAAGTAGTACCTGAACGATCTCTTTGTTTTTTATCAATTCGATAGATTTGTTTCCATTGTCCAGTAGATAAATCTGCTTGAAGTGCTAATACTTCTGCACAAAAATCTACCTTGCCTTGTTCTTTTAGTAAGGAATATTGATTTTCCAGACACCATACCAATTGACCAGATTCAAACACTATTTTTCCAGGGCCAACGAAGTCGGCACCTTCTGTTTTAAATTTCGCAATTGTAGAATCGGTAAATGCTAAATGATGATCTTTAATTAACGTAATTTCTTTTCCTGCGGAAAGTTGTTGTAAATAAGCACCAGACCAATTGGTAATTAATTTTGCATTTCGGGTGCCATTGGTAAATCCTCCGCCTAAATTATTTCCTGTAATCATGGTGACACAAATTTTTCCATCGCGATTCATTCCTAATTGAGCGGCAGAAACAGATTGTCCATTGATGTTTACTTTCCAGGTTAACCAAGAATTATCCTTATATCTATAGGCCGCAACTCTGGGTAAAAAATCTTTATCGGTTTCAAATTTTCCGGTTAGGTTTTCATATTCCAATAAAATCCAAACCACTCCTTCACCATCCATTGCAATTTGTTTTATGGCATAATTTTCTTCGGTAAAAGGGATTTTTAATTCAGAGGACCATTCTATTTTCCCTTCACTGGTAAGGCACGTAGCAAATACCTCCGACTTAGCCCCGTCTTTAGGATGATGATGTAATCTTAATAAGCGATTTCGCAATGGAGCTACGGCATATAAATCAGCAGCTCCGGCTTCATATTTTTTTAATCCGGGAGGATCAATTTTTAAGGAAGGAATTAAAGGTTTTCCTTCCTTCGAAAAACAAGCTACCCTGCCTTCCCATTTTTTGTCTTTCGCTTGATATTCGTATCCTACCACCGCAAGGCTTTTATCTAATTCAATTACCTGATCGAATTGATAGGGCTTTTCAGGGGTTTGGGAAATTGGAGTGAACCAGAGTTCAGCAAAATCTTCATTTAAACATTGTAAATAATATCCACTGTACCGTCTGCCTACGCCGGGTTCCCAATATTCCACATATACAGAATTTGCATTTCCATCGGTCACGATTTTAGAAGGATATCCTACTTTATGAATATCATAATTATACACTTCTACTGTAAAATCATCCGCTAGTCTTTGAGCTGAAAGGGAATGCAGGGTACAGAGAATTACTCCCCAAAGAAAAAATCTTTTCATGCGTAATTTAAGGGATAAGATTGCATTAAGGCATGCACATCGGCTTTAACCTTATTTCTGACCTCTTCACTTTCGGGTTGTTGAATTATTTGATCAATAAATTCAGCAATTTTTTCCATTTCAGGAGTTTTAAGTCCACGGGAAGTTATAGCAGGGGTACCGATTCTAATTCCGCTGGTAGTGAAAGGACTTTCGGTATCGAAAGGCACCATATTTTTATTTACCGTTAAATCGGCAGCTACCAATGCTTGTTCAGCAGCTTTACCCGTAATTCCTTTATTTCTCAGGTCAATTAATAACAAGTGATTATCGGTTCCTCCGGAAATAATTTGATATCCTTTGGCAGTAAGTGCATTTGCAAGGGTTTGCGCGTTTTTCACTACCTGATGGCAATATGTTTTATATTCAGGTTGAAGGTCTTCACCGAAAGCTATAGCCTTAGCGGCAATAACGTGCATCAACGGACCACCTTGGGTTCCGGGAAATACGGCACCATCTAAAATGGCTGACATTTTTTTAAGAATACCTTTCGGAGTAAGTTCCCCCATGGGGTTATCGAAATTAGTACCCATCATAATCATTCCTCCTCTTGGGCCTCGTAAGGTTTTATGAGTTGTAGTGGTGATGATATGACAATACGGAACTGGATTATTCAACAAGCCTGTGGCGATTAATCCGGCGGGGTGGGCAATATCTGCCATTAACAAAGCCCCTACTTCATCGGCAATAGATCTTAAGGTTTGATAATCCCAATCTCTGGAATAAGAGCTAGCACCACAAATCAGGAGTTTAGGTTTTTCTTTTTTTGCTGTATCTCTAATTTTTTCAAAATCAATTAAGCCGGTTTCTTTTTCAACCCCATAAAAGGTAGGGCGATACAGTTTACCTGAGAAATTCACCGGACTACCATGGGTAAGGTGCCCCCCATGGGACAAGTCGAATCCCAAAATCGTATCTCCAGGTTTAAGTACCCCTAACATAACCGCAGCATTCGCTTGCGCACCAGAATGGGGTTGCACATTTGCCCATTCAGCCCCAAACAACTTACAGGCACGTTCAATGGCCAGTTCTTCCACTTCATCTACAAACTGACATCCTCCATAGTATCTTTTACCCGGAAGGCCTTCCGCATATTTGTTGGTTAAACAACTTCCCATTGCTTGCAGAACCTCTTTGCTAACAAAGTTTTCAGAAGCGATAAGCTCAATCCCTTCATTTTGACGGGTGAATTCCCGGTTGATAATTTCAAAAACCTGATCTTTCATGGTGCGTAAAATTACGGATTCCTTTCCTTTGCCCAAGCATGGATTTATACCCAACTTTAGAGGTGCCAATACTAGAGAATAATTGATTATTTTGCGAACAGAATCCTTTGAAGATCTGCGTGAAATCTAAACCCTTGGAATATTTCCTTTTCCCAACCCTCTCCAAATTCAACTCAGCCGATGGTATGATGTTTAAAACATGGGTGTTGCTTTCTTCCCTAATGGAGTTCTGATTAATTGCAAGAATACTATGCCTCAATCCCCAAAAACCACAGCCGAAGCCTATCAATTTGTAATTGGAAAATGTAAGGAGGTATTTCTCAAAAAATCCCGGGATTATGGAACCTCTTGGCAAATTCTTCGGTTGCCTTCGGTTACCGATCAATTATACATAAAAGCCCAGCGCATACGAGGGATAGAAGAAACCGGTATTAATAAAGTGGGAGATGAAGTGGATACGGAATATTTAGGGATCATTAATTATTGTGTAATTGCATTATTATTAATGAAATTTAAAGAATCCCCTGTAGCAGATTCTGAAGGAGAATTATCAGAAGAATCCCTATCCAATTTATATAATCAGGTTACTCAATCTACCTTTGAATTGATGGAAAATAAAAATCATGATTATGGGGAGGCTTGGAGAGAAATGCGAATATCCTCTTTAACGGATATGATTTTAACCAAATTAATGCGCTTAAAAAAGATTGAAGATAATCAAGGAGCTTTACTTATTTCTGAGGGACCTGAAGGTTCTTATATGGATATTTTAAATTATTCCGTATTTGCACTCATTCGGCTTTGGGGATAATTTTGTTTTGGTTTCTGTGTTCACCTCATAATTTTAAAAAATAATCGTTTAGTAATTTAATTAAAGCTGTTCTGTCATGAAAAAATATTTGCCGTTTTTACTTTGGTTCTTTCGATTGGGAGTCGGACTCTTATTTATATTTTCTGGACTAATCAAAGCCAACGACACCATTGGGTTTGCCTATAAATTGGAGGAATATTTTGAATTATTTGGAATGCCCTTTTTAAAAACGCTGGCATGGTCCATTTCGGCATTTATATGTGTATTTGAAATTGCATTAGGAGCGGCAATATTAGTGGGGTATAAATTTGTAGAAAGTACTTGGTCATTATTAGCGATGATCATCTTTTTTACCATTTTAACTGGGTATTCAGCAATTACTGGAAAGGTTACGGATTGTGGCTGTTTTGGTGATGCAATTCCTTTAACCCCCTGGCAATCGTTTTATAAAGACTTAATATTATTTGTCGGAATTATTATTTTATTTATAGGTAGAAAAACCGTTACACCCTGGATAGGAAATAAATTATCAGGAGGAATTACCTGGGGATTAAGTATTCTATCCTCAGTATTTGTTGCCTATACCGTAATGCATTTACCCGTAATGGACTTCAGACCATACAAACCCGGGACAGATTTAAAAAAATGTACTACCGAATATATTGAATCAGAAGGAAAAATTAAATGCAAAGATTATTTTCCATTTAAAATAGAATGTGGGGAAGATGAATTTGCTGGAAATACGTTAATGATAATATCTTATGATTTAGAAAAAGCAGATGAAGAAGGAATAAAAAATTCGGTAACATTATTTCATTCTTTAGCTGGAACTCCAGTTAAAGTAATTGGGGGTACTGGATCAGGAGGAGATATAAGGGATTCGTATAAATTAAAATATTCTATTCCGTATTGTTTATCGCCTCAAGATATGACCATGTTAAAAACCATGATTCGTTCTAATCCTGGATTTATTTTATTAAAAGAAGGAAGAGTAAAAAAAATGTGGCATTATAATGATATTCCTGATAAAGCGGCTGTATTGCAGTCGCTTTCTTCCTAAACGATGCGAAAATTCAGGAATGGATTATTATTCCAAATAGGATTACTTTGGTCATTAGTTACCCTTTTATTTTTATTATTTAGATTATTGGGCGATCCCTCCCGAATGATTGCAGGGCAACGTAGTGATGCGGGAACATTGGCATCTATTCGAAAGCAATATCATTTAGACGATCCTATTGGAATTCAATATTTAAGTTATTTAAATGATTTATCTCCTATATCTATAAATGGAATTCATCATAAACCCAGTGTGCCTTTTACTTGGATAATAAAATTAAAATCCAGAGGAGTAATGATTAAATATCCTGATTTAGGATTTAGCTTTCAGACCCGCAGACCAGTTATTTATTTAATTCTGGAACGATTACCCGGAACCTTAATATTAGCTATCTCTAGTATGGTAATGGCATTAGGAATAGGGATTCCAAGTGGAATCATTGCTGCTTTATCTTTTGGGCGATGGCCGGATCGAATATTGTCGGTTATTGCGATGTTGGGCGTTTCTGCTCCCTCCTTTGTAGTAGCCATAGGATTAATTTGGGCATTTGCGATATATTTAGGCTCTAATACCGGACTTCCCATGACCGGTTTTTTGTGGGAAGCGGATATATGGACACAAGGATATATCTGGAATTTTTCCACGTTAATTTTACCTACTCTTGCTTTAGGGTTAAGACCTTTATCAGTTATTCTACAATTAACCCGAAGCAGTATGTTGGAGGTTTTAACATTAGATTATATTCGAACCGCCAAAGCAAAAGGGGTAAATTATTTTACCATTATATTTTTCCATGCTTTACCCAATGCATTAAATCCAGTGATAACGGCAGCTTCCGGGTGGTTTGCTGCCTTACTTTCCGGCGTATTTTTTATTGAATTATTATTTGATTGGCAAGGATTAGGGAAATTAACCGTAGGTGCGTTACAACAAAGTGATTTTCCCTTATTAATGGGATGTGTATTAACCGTAGGAATAATATTTATGGTAATTCAACAAGGCACAGATGTGCTGAATTATGCTTTAGATCCCCGTCAACGAAAAAATTAATCTTCCCAAAATATGATTTATTATTTAATCGGAATGCCCGGTGCAGGAAAAAGCCAAACCGGAAAAGAACTAAGTGAACTTACGGGATATCCTTTTTTTGATTTAGATAAGGAAATAGAAAAACATGCCGGAAAATCAGTATCCGATATATTTACAGAATATGGGGAGGATTATTTTCGGGACCTTGAATTTATTACTTTACAGAAAATTACTGAGGATTTACCCAAAGGTATAATAGCTTGTGGAGGGGGAACACCTTGTTTTAATAATACCTTGGAATGGTTAAATAATACAGGTGAAACTTGGTATTTACAAATCAGTGTTTCAGAATTAACTCGAAGACTTTCCGGAGAAAATTTACCTGAACGTCCCTTATTTAAAGGTGCCAGACCCGAGGATTTACGTAATGTATTGACCGATTTATTAATTACTAGAGAAAAACACTATTTAAAAGCCTGGAAAGTAATTTCCGAAGAAAATGCAACGGCAAGGTATTTACAAAAATATATTGATTGAGAGGTGTTAATTCAATTAAAATAATTAATAACTTTTATCTCCTACCTGTCGGGAATGAGTATCTTTACTAAGCGTATGAAGCTCCTATCCCTACTTCAGGAAAGCAATTTCAGAAGCCTATTTAAAATGTTAGGGCTATGGGCAATTCTGACTTTAGCTTATATACCAGATGGATTAGATCCAGTATTACATATCCGGTTGTTTGGGGTAGCATTATGGTTATTAATTTCGATAGGTTTTTTATCCATTAGCTTTTGGAATACGATTTTTTCTAAATATTCATTTCCTTTAATAGGTTCCCTAGTATTATTTTTAATATGCACTACGATAACCATTAATAAGGCAACCAGCTTACCTGAGGCCGGGTTAGAATGGGTAAGGCAATTCTTATTTATAGGTACGTTTCTGGTGTTTTTTATAGAGCGAATGCAGGCCAAAGACACCTTAAAATGGGAAATATGGAACACCCGCATAATTACTTGGGTTGCATTTGGAATTTCTATTTCTGCTTTATTTCATTGGTTTTATTTATCCTTACAAGGAACCCTAACGCATGAATCTTCTTATGCCATAACCCTTACGTTTGCCAATCGAAACATATTGGCAGAAATTGGAATATTGTTGTTACCTCTAGTAATTTATAATGCAGTATCCGATACTCACAAATTACAAAAATGGATATCCAGAATTACTATTATATTATTAGTGTTTTTATCGCTGGTATTGTGGTGTCGTTCGGTATGGATTGCCTTGGTGGCATTACTTCCCATTTATTTATTTTATTTAATGTATCAATATAATTGGAAAAAAATACAATCCTTTATGCTTTGGGGAGTTGGGATATCTGCAGTAATAGGGGGTGTTTATCTATTATTTGCAGATTTAAGTATTATTGAGAAACAATGGGATAATTTAATAAATCCGCATTATGGATCTTCCGAAGAAAGGATAACCTTATGGAAAAGGACATGGGATTTAATTCAGGACCATCCTTGGGGAATTGGTCCTGGGCAATGGCAATTTCAATGGGCTGCGTACTCCGGAGCAAAAACAAGGTATGAAACAGGAGCGGTATTATTTACCCGACCCCATAATGATGCGCTTTGGATATGGTCAGAAATAGGATATCCAGGAATTATTTCTTGGGTGCTTGTATTTATAATTGCATTAATATTATTAATTCGACAACCCTGGAAAACTAACTCTTTAAAACAGATTACGGGTTTAGCAGGAATTATTATTTGGTGGATTATTAGTTGTTTTGGTTTTCCTAAGGAGAGACCAGAGGAATTAACGCTGTTAGCCTTTTATTTAGCTTTGTGTATTCCAGATCAATTAATTTCAATTCCTTTATTTAAAGATTTATCGCTTTATCAGAAGATTCGAAATTATAGTGTTAAGAGTTTATTATTATGGATTTTAATTGGGTGTTTAATTTTTATTTTTCAGAGGATAAATTCTGAAAGGATTATGCGGCAAGTTTGGGAAGCAAGAATGCAAGGTAATTTCCCTAAAATGGTAGTATTAAGTGAACAGGCAAGATCCTGGGCATATGATACCGATCCCACTTCAACTCCTGTGATTTGGTACACTGCAAATGGTATGTTTTTAACTGGTCAGACAGAGGAAGCTTGTCAATTATATCAAGAAGCTAGAAATATACATCCTTATCATGTGCATGTATTGAATAATATGGGATCTTGTGCAGAAATTACCGGGCATCCTGAGGAAGCTATTCAACTGTATTTACAAGTATTAAAAGTAGCCCCTCCATTTGATGAGGCAAAATTAAATTTGGCTGCTGTGGAATATAATCGGGGAAATCCAGCAAGTGCCTTTAATTATTTAAATTCTTGTTCGGAAGAAACCCGAAAATCGCCGCAATGGAAGGGTTTTCAGGAAAGAATCCTAAAAAGATTAAATAATTAATATTCTGTATATGTATTCTTACAAAAACTTATTTCGGAAATAGAATTTAATTTGTACTTTTAACTGAATTTATATTAATTTATCTTACCCATTTACAAATTAAGCATGCGTATTGTATCGTTATTCTTACTAACTCTTTTCATTCTTTCCTTTTCTTTTGTTCAAGCTCAACAAGGCGTTGAGGACAGACTTCCTGTTTCATTAACTGGGATGGGATTTGATGTTCAGGTTGCATCAACTAGCTTAATTTCGATAGCACCACCGATGGGAAATCAAGGTCAAACGTTGAGTGTGATCGTAACAGGGACCTCAACGAATTTTTTACAGGCATCCTCTACATTTTATTTAATGCAATCGGGATACCCTATTTTACCCAGTTCCACCACAGTGTTAAATAATAATGATATCTATGGAATGATTTGGATTTCCAACACAGCACCCACCGGTTGGTATGATGTAATTGCAACCGTTGGCTCTAGCACCTTATTATTACCTACTGCATTTTTAGTAAATCCTATGGGAAGTGCTTCTCCTACCATTGTTCAAATAAATCCTAATTATGTGACCCGTGGTACAAATGGATTTCAAATTGCAGTTCAAGGTAGCAGTACACATTTTTCATCCGCAGCCTCTTCTACTATAAGTTCCTTGGTAAATAATACCGTATCTCCTCCAAGTAGCATCACTCAAATTGCTAGGAACATAGGGACTGATTTAAATTTCTCAGAGACCTATAATATTCCTGCCAATGCATTGGCAGGTTGGTATGATTATGTTTATTACAATGCCACAGATGGAATATTAAATTACTTAAATGCAGTATATGTAGATTGGGCGACTTTACTTGATTTTGAAGGTAAAAAAGAAAACCTTTGGTTAATTTATCCCAATCCATCTGAAGGAATGGCTTATTTGTCTATTCCTGATAACTATCAAAATGAAACTCATTTTGTAAGTATTGTTGATATTAAGGGCAGTGTTATTCGGAGTTGGGATCAAAAGCCAGTTTTAGGAAAGGTTTTATTTTCTGTTGACGATTTACAAACTGGAATGTATTGGGTGAGAGTAACCTGTGGAGATCAGAAAACAACTTTGCGGTTGTCGGTTAAATAGATTGAATAGAGCATAAATTCTTTATTAATCCATTAATTGTTAATTGATAATATAAAATTTGAATCATAATTATTTCGCTCTTCTGGGGCTCATGAAATAATTGAGGTTACGATTTCTATTAAGATTAAACTCCTACGGAGTAATTTATCTATCGCAGAACATAAATAATTACACTAGGCTAATAATTCCTTAGTTAAGGATCGGTCAATTAATTTTATTTTGCCCCAAAGGGGATGAATGTTAATAGATAAAAAACGCCCCCCTTATATCTAGCGACGCCGAAGGCGTCGTTGTGTAAAATGGCAAAAATCATTTTAGCCCCAGGCGTCATTGCTGGCCTCATTTCGACAAGCTCAATGCAAGCATTTCGACCCTTCGACCCTTCGACAAGCTCAGGGCATGCAAGCTCAGGGCATGCTTCGGCGAGCTCAGCACAAGGGCAAGCTCAACCACCGCAATGACCAGACTCGCAATCTCTATCAATTGTTTCTCCCATTCTGATATTACTATGAGAAAGGGTTACCAAATTTATGATCCACCTGCTACCTAATAAAAGGCTGGCACTAATCGAAATTGATTTTGTTAACTGCTTTGACTTAGTCGAAACTAAGTTTCTATGACGCAGCGAAGTAGACTAAGTCTACGCCGAACAAGGGGGGTGTGTCGCACGCTGTAGATAAACCTATTCTCACCCCAATTTTATCCGTTCAGATTTTTTTTCAATCATCGTTCAACAGAACTGATTTCTAATTGTTTACCTTGGGATCTTCTTAACCATCCCATGATAAAAAAGATACTTTTCAAAATAGCTTTTGTTCTCCTTCTCTTCGGTGTGAGTCAGTTTACAATGGCTCAGACTTCCGTTACGATTACCTCGGCAGGCGATACTACCTGGTTTGGTTCATACTGTGGCACGCCGGACACAATCAATTTTTACCTGAACGGTAACTCAATCGGATACAACCCCTTAACTGATTCAATGGATGTATTCATCAATTTCGGGGATGGAAACGACACTACGGTCACGGTACCAATCTATGCACAGAATCCACCGACTCAGTTTTTTGGCGTCTACCTTTCCCATATTTATTATACCAGTGGTACCTATTCGGTTCAATATATCGCCACCGGACCGGATGGAAATGCAGATACTCTGGTCAATATCAATGAACTCTTTATTGGTGATTCATGCGGAAATGTCTCTGGCAAAATTTATGGAGACATGAATGGAAATTGCCAGTTTGATACCGGAACGGACTCTCTGATTCCATACTATCTGGTTAGACTCATGCAAGGATCCACTTTAGTTACCCAGCAATGGACAGACCAGAATGGGGATTATTTCTTTATTGTTCCAACAGGCAACTATACTGTTGAAGTGGGCAGTCAGTATGGTTTTGTTCCAGCTTGTCCAACAAACGGAATTGTTTCCATGAACATTTCAGTCAACCCAGTTAATAACTTAGGACTTACCTGCTCCAACTCCTTTGATTTAACGGCCACTCTTTGGGGCACCAGATTCCGTCCGGGTTTTCCGGGATGGTTATATCCGAATTTTACCAATCTCTCCTGTCAACCCGTTTCAGGTACTGTAACTCTTACACTTGATCCATTGACTTCCTATGTTTCTTCCTCAATTACGCCTAGTTCCGTTAATGGTAATGTAATCACCTGGAATTTCACCAATATTGCCAATGCCTACAACTGGTACAACCTGAACACTCAACCACTGGTAACCATTAATACCAGTCCTTCTGCGCAGATTGGAGACACCGTATGTTTCACGCTCTCCATAAGTCCTACTACAGGAGATGCCAATCCGGCTAATAATACCTTTACTTTCTGCTCTCCTGTCCGCAACTCTTGGGATCCCAATGAAAAACATGCAGCTCCACTGGGAAAAGGGGCTACTGGAATCGTTACTCCGGGAACTCGTATCACTTATATTGTACACTTTCAGAACAACGGAAATGATACCGCCTACAATGTGGCCATTTTAGACACAATTGATAGCGATTTCGATATTCAATCAATTGATATTATAGGGCACAGCCATGCAATGGCACCTAACTATCAAGGAAATAATATTGTTAAATTTAACTTCACCAATATTATGTTGCCTGATTCTTCAACCAATCCTGCCGGTAGTCAGGGATGGGTTTCGTATTCCATTGCCCCCAAAACAGGGCTATCTCTGGGAACGCAGGTAAAAAATACGGCTTACATTTTCTTCGACTTTAATTACGCCATCATTACGAATACAACAGTGAATACATTTGATGTGATAGGCACTGCCTTGGATGCCTGGGAAAATTCAGGCTTTAATTTGTATCCAAATCCTGCCAGCCAATCATTCACTTTAGAGACAAAAGATAAGAGTATGATTGAATCGGTGCGTATTGAAGACATGACTGGGAAAACGGTATTTTCCGGCGTAAACCTTCACTCAGGACAACTCATTTCAGTAGACAATCTTCCCTCTGGAATGTATGTGGTTAAGATTAATTCTAATAAAACACAAAGTGCATTACCCTTACTGATAAGGAAGTAATTTTAATACAATCCTAAAACAGAAAAGACGCAGCGATTGCGTCTTTTTGTTTAGGTACATTTTGTTGGGTGTCAACCCAGGTTGGGTGTCAACTCATATCCGATTTTATTACTAAATTAAAACACCATCATGCCAGTTGTCACTTCAGGCAATGACTTAAATTTTTGAAAACTAGAGTAAAGCATGGTCACTAAATGCTTGTATGTTCTGAACCGTTTATAATAACGATCTGATTGATACTGTTTAACTACTCCGTTTATTATATGACGTGGTAATAGCTGAAGAAGCTGATTAAACACAGGCTGTCAGGTAAAAAATTTACTTTTACCCATAGAAAGTTTGTTTTGGTGGTACTTAACAAACTTACTTATAATGGGAGGCTCTAGCCTCCCTATTTTTTTAAAACACCAAATTTTAACCGGACAACAATAGACTTAGTCTACGCCGAACAAGGGGTAAACCCATTCTTAGCCAATAGATTCTGAGGAAATCCTAAATAAAAGCCAACTAGGGTATGCCCGGATGTGGTGATCCTTTTTTGTATTTTTGATTGTCCTTTTTAATGAATAAGATGCGGATAACTCTAATTTGGCTTTTGATTTTTATGTGCGTTCGCGTGGTTGCACAACCTTTGGCGCGGCCATCCCAGACGGAGATTCAATCTTTACCCCAATGGGCACGGGAAATGTACGGGGAAAACCCTAACATCCTTCGGGTGGATTCTTTCTATCGTACCTGGTATGCCGAGCATACCTTTGAAAAGAACTATCACACCCAGTATTATAAAATATGGAGACATTATTATGCCCCTTGGATGGACAGAATGGGGGACATTCGAAAGGATCTCCGACCCAGGGCAGGTCAAACCAAGCCGTCAGATAAATTGCATAAAACTCAAAGTCAGGCATGGAATCTTGCGGGGCCTTTTCGTGTGTGGGATGAATCAGGTAACCGCATTGCTTCCCAGACCAATGTATACTCGTTATCTCAATGTGCTTCAGTGCCTTCTGTCTTATTTTGTGGGACAGAGCCCGGTGAAATTTATAGATCACTTGATACCGGACAGACCTGGTCTTTGACAACCGCCTCTATATTGTTGTACAATGGCATTACCTCCATTTCCATAGATCCCTCCAATCCTGCAAGGGTTTTTGCAGGTAGCGGAGATATTTTAGTGATGAGTTCGGATACCGGAGCCACCTGGTCAGTTGCTTATACGATGTCTAATCTAGGGGTGAATGAGATATTCATTCATCCGAACAATGGGAATTTGATCATTCTTGCCACCAATCAAGGATTGATTCGGTCATCAGATGGAGGCTTAACCTGGACGCTTATTTTTTCAGAACCCTGCTGGGATATTAAATTGAGGCCATTTTCCAGTCATATTATATATCTTCTTAAAAGTAATCCAGGTTCTCAGATGTGCGAGTTTTGGACAAGTCAGGATACCGGAACGACCTTTACTCTGCAAACGGTTGGATGGTATCAGTCCTCTGACCCTGTTCGATACGACGGAGGTGCGCGCCTGGCTGTGACACCTTCCGATTCTATGAGGGTGTATGCCTATTTGATTGGAGATTCAAAGGCGAATGACTTTGGGTATATTGGCCTTTATAAAAGTACAGATGGGGGGCAAACCTGGATGTTGCCCAATGGCCCTGTCGGCGGTCCTTATACAAGCAGTCATCCTAATCTCGCTTATGGAAATTCAGGCTGGACCTACCATCAGGGGTTTTATAATTGTGCCCTGATGGTCGATGATCAAAATGCGGACAGAATTTTAATTGGGGGATTGAACCTCTGGCGCAGTAATGATGGGGGAGTAACCTTTTCATCTGTTGCCGGTTATACAGGTGGGCCATTGTCCCTGCATGTGGATATGCAGGACTTTCGTATTGGACAAGGAGGGAGTTGGATTACGACCGATGGAGGGATTTACTTCTCCAATGATTTTTTTACTACCCAATTACAAGTAAAGATGGATGGTATTCATGGTTCGGATTTTTGGGGTTTTGGTCATGGTTGGAATGACGAGGTTATGGTGGGAGGATTATATCATAACGGAACCATTGCCTACCATTCAAATTATAATTCCGGGGATTTTCTCCAATTAGGAGGGGCTGAGCCGGCATCTGGGTATGTGAATCCCGGGGAAAATCGGAAGGTTTATTCTTCTGATATAGGGGGAGCTATTTTACCTGCTACGATTGGTTCTCCCATTCAAAGGTTCTCTATTGCTCGGTGGCCTAATGAAAGTTATGTGGCCTGTGAATCTTCCGAGATGAAATTTCATCCGGATTGCTATCAGCATGTCTGGATAGGGAATAAGCATAGTTTGTTTTTTTCTACAGATGGTGGTAGTTCTTATCAGTTAATGCATACATTCGGCAATGACTCAACCGCTGCATTGAGTTATATAGAGATCAGTCGTTCTAATCCTGCCGTTATGTATGTTGTACAAAGACCGGCAAGTGGCATTAATGGAGACCTATGGAAATCCACAAATGCGGGTGCCACTTGGTTTCAGTTGCCTATTCCACCAGGAAACAGTAGCGTTATGATGATTTCCCTATCGCCTATTTACTCAGATTCCTTGTATCTAGCTTATCCCCGCGGAGGAAACGGCAATAGTGTATTCCGTAGTACGGACGGAGGCAATACCTGGCTTAATTGGACATCTCCTGCACTCAATCAACAGGAGGTTAGAAGTATCTTAAATATTGGAGCTACCGGCGGTGGGGTCTACCTCGCTACCAACCAAATGGTATTTTATCGGAATTTGACTATGCCGGATTGGGTGGCAGATACTACCGGCTTGCCAATATACCTGAACAGTTTATACCTACGCCCCTTTTATCGGGATGGCAAAATTCGATTGTCCACCTATGGCAGGGGGATATGGGAGAATTCATTTCAAAACGCACCTGTATTCCCGGTTGCGTACGCACAGGTTGATAAGTTGTCCCTCGTTCAAAATTGTGTACCGGATTCGTTTTATTTTGAGGATTACTCTTTGTTAAATCATCAAGGCGCTTTGTGGCAATGGGCCTTTCCGGGAGGTTCGCCATCAACTTCTAATTCCAGGAATCCGGTGGTTTACTATTCCAGCCCGGGTAATTATCTGGCCATTTTGACCATTACAAATTCGCTGGGTCAGACCGATACGGATTCTTTGTGGGTAACGGTGTCCGCTTATCAGCAGCTGGGATATTTGGCTGAAGGCTTTGAAACCACATTTCCTGCTGCAAGTTGGTGGGTTGAAAACCCGGATAATGGCGGGGCATGGAGTGTTTCGACTCAGGTCGGTGCATATGGAGTTTCTGCTCAGTCTGCTGTGTTTGATAACTTTGGATTTGATAGCCAGGGTAGTCAGGATGATATTCGTGTTCGCGTTGATTTGAGCCAGCAGCCCACGGGAACTTCCTTACATTTTGATTATGCTTATGCAGAATATAGTTCGGCTAATAGTGACTCCCTCGAAGTGCTTGTCTCCACTGATTGTGGGCAAACTTTTTCCTCCCTTTGGCGAAAAGGGGGAAGTAATTTGGCAACCGCACCGAGTATTCAGAATGCGCTTTTTATTCCTACTGCTGCACAATGGAAGCAGGATAGTATAGATTTATCCTCATTCTCCAATTCTACGGATTTGTTGATTGCATTTCGGAATATCGGAAGATTTGGACAGGCAATTTATTTGGATAACATTAATGTGGGTACTCTTCCAGTCGAAAATCAGCCATTGTCCTCCAATACATTAGTCTATTGGTTTCCATCCATTAGTAATGGCTCTCATCCTTTAACCTTTATGAGTAATCAGGAAGAACCTTTTGTGGTTTCAGTTCAGGATATTACAGGTAAGATGATTCATTCGAGCACCTATAAAAATGGAGAAATATGGAAAGGGGAGTTGCCTTCCACAGGGGTTTATTTTTGGCGAGCTCAATCTTCATCTGGAATTCATTCCGGGAAATTTATCCTGAATCAACAGGTTCGGTATTAGTTTTTATAGTTAAGGGCTTATTCAGAAAGTAACTGGACAATTTATTTTGTTATCCTTTAGGTTTGTAACATCAATTTCACCAGGCGGGGATTCATCCAATCAGAATGGTACCGACAGCCATAGATATATAAGTCATGTCCATTCATTTGATAGACTAGTCATGCTCTCTGTCGATTCGGCGAGACCAAAGTCCGGAGAGGTCATATTTTAACGGTTCCGGTTTGCCAATACCCTCATATGTGCTTCCTGACTTCCGCACAATTTTCTAAGTAAACATGTAACATGCTGATAATTAGGTATAAGCATTTTTTGTTTTATTTTTTGGGTGTCCCAGAGGCTGAAAACCTTAATTTTTGTGCATGTTTGTTCGTAAAAAGCCCAATAGAAGTGGTATTATCAGTGTTCAAGTAATAGACAAATATGGTGGATTCTATAGGGTTGTAAGAACAATCGGGTCAAGTCAAGATTCTACAGAGGTTGAGAATTTTGTTCTAGAGGCCAAACGATTTATTCAAACCTATATTCCTGACTTCCGCACTGGAACACCCTGAAGTCAGGAAAAATATGCAGATCTTCCAATCAATAACCCCGTTGGGGTGATATATATCTTGAATAGGTTTTCCTTACTATCCATTGAGTCTACTCTTATTTCACCCTGCTGGAGCTCATGAAATAATTGGGGTCACTATTTCTATTCCGATAAAACGCCTACGGAGTAATACTTTTAGCCTCTTTATCCTCACAAAAAAAATTATCCAATTATCTTATTAACCTTAATAAACAAATCCAAACATCCATAAAGGTAAATTATTACCAATAGGAAATTCTAAATCATCTTTCACAATCCAAGAATTTTTTATGCCGGCAATTTGTTTTTGAGATTTACTTTTTCCTCCGATTTCAAAAGTGTATTTATTATCTACTAAAAAATCTCCGGAAATGGGCATATTTATCTTACTTACCACATTTACCTGAGACCTAAAAAATGTTTCGCGCAAATTACCTTTCTCTACTTGTTGTTCAACTAAAGCAAATAATAAATTAGAATTATCAAGATATATTTTTTCGGGTTTTTGTAATACTGCTACACTTTTTCCGGCGGGTTGTAATAATGAAATTAACCTCGCCTGTTCTAAATATTGCAGGTAATTATTTAATGAATTTCTATGAATATCGGTTTTATTTGCCAATGCTACTAAATTGGGTTTAAAGGGTACCTGTTGTGCGACAACATAAATTAACTGAAGTACTTTTTTTGCATTTCGGATATCAAAGTCTTTCAGTTCTGCCATATCATATTCCACAATCATCCGTATTAACTGATTGATTCTTTGATGCACGGTTTCTTTGTCTTCTTGATAAAAAGGATAATATCCTGTTTGTAAGTATTCGTTAAAATGTTCTAAAGGACGAAAAGAATTGGGTAGTAATTTTTTTAGATCCCCTGCATCTTTTAATATTTTATCTAAAGAAAAAACAGGTAATTGGAAATTATAATTTAAGGAAAGAAATTCCCGGTATGACGAACCCGATAATTCATACATAATAACACGGCGGCTTAAATCTCCCTGTTGCCGATTAATATCAATTATAGAAGAACCCGTGAAAATTATTTTAATATCCTTATAAACATCGTAAATATTTTTTATTTCCGTTGACCAATTTTTGTATTTATGTACCTCATCTAACACCAATATTTTTCCACCTTTTTTATAAAACTGTAAAATAGTTTCCTTGAGGCTGTTATTTGAAAAATATAAATCGTCTAATGAGAAATAAGCGGCCTTGGAAACCGGAAGGTTTTGCGTTTTAAGCCATTGTAAAACGAGGGTTGTTTTACCCGTTCCTCTGGCACCTTTAATTCCAATAAGACGATTATTCCATTTTATTTCTTCAAACAGATATCGTTTAAAATCCAAGGAGGTATGGGATAATAAATATTCGGATTGTTCCAGAAGCGTATCCATATGCACATTCAGTTATGCAAATATAGTCACATTTTGCATATTATAATGTGCAGATTTAACATTTTATTGCTTATTAGGATGTGCAAAATAAAGAATAGAGATTTACTTCCCCTTGTATTATTTGGGGATATGATTCAGCCAGGCCACTTTTGCTTCTGGAAAATTAGGGATGTGCAGGCTTCCTACTTATGGGAAAGGGGAAGGGGGAAGACGGATAATCGGAATTTCAAAAAAATATTACTTCTTTTTAGCGGTTGCTTTTTTCACCCAATTAGGGTCAATCACAAAACGTAAGGAAAATACATGAGAATAAAGAGTTTGAGAAAAATCACCAATATTGGTTAATGCATAGTCCAAACATATCCCTTTTAGCTGAATGCCTACGCCTGCGGTTGGGAAAATTGTATATACCCGTTTTCCTTCGTCATTCACTTCTCTCTGCAAGTTTTTATAGCCTGCTCTCAGGAAAATCTTTTTACGATAATTTCCTTCTATTCCAGCATAAGGATCAACCGACATACGTGAGTTAGAGATAAGCACATTTCTTTGTCCATCAAAAAAGATTGCATTATCCAAACAAGCTAGGAGTCCAAATTTTTTAGCTGGGAAAAATTGATAGGCTATTCCTAAGCGCATACTCGGCAAAGTAATTTCCAAAGAATTTTGGGGAATAGCGTTGCCAGTAGCTAAGAAGGCGGAACTAAAGGTTTCGGTTTGAAAAGACCAAGCATTAAAGGTAGAAGAGGCATCACTTAGGGTAAGGCCTAGGTGCAATCTTTTCCAAGTGTATCTAGCTCCTACATCGAAGCCAAAACCCCAGGCATTTGCGAAGTTTCCGATGCGACGATAAATTATTTTAGTATTTCCCCCAAGGCTCAGGCCTTTTAGAAATTTCATTTCTCTTGCATAGCTTAGGAGACAAGCCATATCTGTAACCGAGAAGAGCGTAATATTTTGGTAATTAATATTACCCGAGGCATCAATCAGGTTTAAAGTATTGGGGATATCATCTACTCCGAGGCGTATGAAAGAAGCGGCGAATCGTCCGCCTGCTTTTACAGGAAGGGCAAATCCGGCATAATCATATTTTGCAATACCAGCGAAATATTCTGAGTGCATTAAGGCAAGTTCTGGATGTTCAGGACCTTGGGTTAATCCGGCAGGATTCCAATAGGCAGCTGTTACATCAGAAACAATTGCCGATTGTGCTCCTCCCATTGCAGCAGCCCTCGCCCCTACCCCTATTTGGAGAAACTCGTTGCTATATTTAGGGGCAGAAATCTGGGCACATATCTTAGTTAAGCCTCCCAGCACGCCTAGCCCTACTATAGATACTAAAAACTTTAAGCTCCTCATTATCCTTTAAAATTACCTAGGGTAACACTAGGGTACAAGCACAAAAATACAAGACTATTCATCTTGTAGATTTATTTCATTTTTCCATTGATGAAAACGATGAACAAGCCCTTCTTGATAGGGCTGAAATACATCTATAAACGTATTTGGAGAAACCCCTTCTAAATCATTAAGTCCTACTCTTCGTAAAGTACGATGAAAAGCTTCGAGAAACCCATCGTTTTCAGCATATCGATAGAGGTAAGTATGTTGGGTAAAACGATCAAACGTAGGAGAAAAGGGGGAATATTCCTTGCCGGTTATGGAAGCTAACCAATCCTCTATGGCCTCCCCTGTATAAAGCTGAAGTCGTTGATAGAATTGGTCCGCTAAGGTGGCATTTTCCATTAGAAGTACTCGGTCTAACCAGAGTTCCACAGCAATATGGGTGATGAAGAAGTATCGTGTATTGGGGTTTTGTGGAATTATTTGTTGCAGGAAAGGCAATATTAGTTTTCGTTCAGAGTCAAAGAATTCACTTTGATGAAACCATTTATCAGCTTGTTCATGTCGGAGTAGGCCGCTTACGATCCAGTCTTGAGGAGTTGGGGACAGGGGGTCATTCTTCCATTTCCTCAGTGCGTTCCAGGGTAAGCGAAGGTGACGTCCGGCAACAGATAGTATATCTGGGATGGCAACGCCAACCGTAAAGAGATCATGGGGAGGGTTAGGATCCAGGGAATAATGCGAAAGGAAATTCATGGATCTAGGGGGTCGTATTTGTAGAAAAGATAAGTAAGGAATTTCAATAAACCCTATCCATGTAATCATTACGTTTTCAGGGATAGATAACCCATAGGTTAAGTCCAGTTAAAACGAACCTATCCAAAAAATATTCTTACCGAAAGAGATTATTCGAAGGGACTGAGAAGGTCTGCCAATAAAGGCAATTCTTGGTCTTTATCCGAGAGTATCGGTTGATCTACAAGCCAATCAATAGAAAGGGCAGGGTCATTCCACCGAAGTCCGCCTTCACTAGCTTTATTATACACTTGGGTGCATTTGTAAAAGAACAAACATGTTTCGGATAAAACAGAGAATCCATGTGCAAATCCGGGAGGGATAAACAACATTTGACGGTTATTTTCTGTTAGCTGAAAGCTAGCCGCTTTTCCATAGGTAGGGGATGATTTACGAATGTCTACTACTACATCCAACACATCTCCTTGTAAAACCGTAACCAATTTGCCTTGGGCAAACGGTTCAGCTTGATAGTGTAATCCTCTTACCGTATTTTTAGTAGAATGGGATAAATTATCCTGCAGGAAAGGATATTGAAGACCGAGGCTTTGAAAAGAAGCGGCATTAAACACTTCCATAAAAAAGCCTCGGTCATCTTTAAACACTTTCGGTTGAACGAGCCAAAGACCGGCTAGTTCAGTTTCCTGAATGCTGAAATTCATGTTGTTTACGGAAGTAAGCGATTGTTTCCCGAAGCCCCTCTTCTCTACCCACTTTTGGCTCCCAGCCTAAGATAGCACGAGCTCTAGTAATATCGGGTTGACGGACTTTAGGATCATCCGCTGGGAGCGGTTCAAACACAATTTTACTTTTGGTATCAATATGTTTGAGTACCTCCTTGGCAAATTCCAGAATTGTTATTTCAGCAGGGTTACCAATATTTACTGGGTTTACTTCCTCGCTCATGAGCAGGCGATAAATCCCTTCTACCAAGTCGCTCACATAGCAGAAAGACCGGGTTTGAGACCCATCCCCATAAACAGTTAAGTCTTCCCCTCTAAGTGCTTGACCAACGAATGCTGGAAGCGCACGACCATCATCTAGGCGCATACGAGGTCCATAGGTATTGAAGATACGAATGATACGTGTTTCAACGCCATGATAACGATGATATGCCATGGTGATAGCCTCCATAAAACGTTTGGCTTCATCATACACTCCTCGGTATCCAATTGGGTTTACATTTCCCCAATAGTCTTCTTGTTGAGGATGGATTAATGGATCCCCATACACTTCAGACGTACTGGCAATTAAGACTCTAGCTTTTTTAGCGCGTGCGAGTCCTAAAATTTTATGTGTACCGAGAGAACCAACTTTTAGCGTTTGAATCGGCAGTTTTAAATAATCTTTGGGACTTGCAGGAGAGGCAAAATGCAAGATATACTCCAAAGGGCCAGCGATATGGGTATATTCCGTAACATCATGTTTGATGAAGGTAAAGTTTTCATTACCGAACAGATGTTCGATATTTCGCAAGGAGCCTGTAAGCAAGTTATCCATAGCGATTACTTTAAATCCTTCGGCAATAAAGCGGTCGGATAAATGAGAACCCAAGAAACCTGCAGCCCCAGTTATGAGAATCGTTTTGCTCATGATTAAGCGGTTATGGTTTTGCGACCGATAGAAGCGTAGTAAAATCCTTTTCCTTCCATATCTGTCAAGTCGAAAATATTACGACCATCAAAGATCACAGGAGATTTCATACGAGTCTTTAATTCTTCAAATTCAGGGTTTCTAAACTCGGCCCATTCTGTAACGATTAATAAAGCATCTGCCTGATCGGTAGTATCATTCAGTGATTCACCGTAAGAGATATCTAAACCGCTGTAACGTTTCACATTTTCAATAGCTTCTGGATCGAACGCAGTAACAGAGGCACCTGCTTCTAATAATCTTGCAATAATTTTAAGTGCTGGTGCTTCGCGGATATCATCGGTATTAGGTTTGAAGGCAAGACCCCAAATGGCGAATTTTTTTCCGGATATATCTCCTCCGAAATAATTCAATACTTTCTCTACTAATACTTCTTTTTGATCTTCATTCACTGCCATTACCGCATCTAATAAGCGGAAGGCGTATTCATATTGGCGAGAAGTTTTAAATAATGCAGAAACATCTTTTGGAAAGCAAGATCCTCCGTACCCCACTCCTGGGAATAAAAAGCGTTTACCGATCCGTGTATCTGAGCCAATTCCTTTTCTAACCATGTCAACATCGGCACCTACTTTTTCACAGAGGTTAGCGATTTCGTTCATGAAAGTAATCTTGGTAGCCAAGAAAGAGTTCGCGGCGTATTTGGTAAGTTCAGAAGAACGTTCATCCATAAAAATTAATGGATTACCAGACAACAAAAATGGCTTATATAATTTATCCATTTGTTTGCGGGCTTTTTCAGAGGTTGTTCCCACAACTACTCTTTCAGGCTTCATAAAATCTTCAACGGCAAATCCTTCTCTTAAGAATTCAGGATTCGAAACTACATCAAATTCTACCTGAGTATTTTCTTTAATTTTCGCGGTTACCAAATCAGCGGTACCAACCGGAACTGTACTTTTATTAACGATTACGCGGTAATCTTTTAAGAGTTTACCCATTTCGCCTGCTACCCCTAAAACATATTTTAAGTCAGCGGATCCATCTTCCATCGGGGGGGTAGGTAGGGCAAGAAAAATAATTTCTGCATGTTCTACCGCATCGGCCAAAGAATCGGTAAAGTGGATTCTACCTTCTTTAAGATTTCTTTCAAAGAGGGTTTCCAAACCGGGTTCATAGATAGGTACTTGACCAGCCCGAAGTTTGGTTAGTTTTTCAGGATCATTATCTACACAAATAACCTGATTGCCAGATTCTGCGAAGCAAACGCCAGTGACCAGCCCTACATAGCCGGTTCCGATAACAGAAATTTTCATGATGAATAAATGGGTTGATAGACAGCAAGGAAATGTTGAACGATATATTCGATTTGATCTGATGTTAATTCAGAGTGCATCGGTAAACTAATTACTTCGGCGGATAATTGCTCAGAAACAGGGAAATCGCCGGCAGAATATCCATAAGGTGCGTAAGCTTCCTGCAAGTGTAAAGGAACAGGATAATAAATCATACTTGGAATTTTAAGTGCATCCAAACCTGATTTTACAGCATCTCTTACTTCTCTACCTGCGGTTAAACGTAGGGTATATTGATGGAAAACATGTTTTCCATAAGGAGCCCGATAAGGGGTAATTAAACCTGTTATTCCGGAGAAGAGTTGGTCATATTTATCTGCTGCTGCCTGACGGGCAGTATTATATTCAGCTAAATGACGAAGCTTCGCTGAAAGGATTACGGCTTGAACTCCATCTAAACGGGAGTTCACCCCTATTACTTCATGGAGGTAACGGTTTTTACTTACCCCATGGTTACATATCCGAGTGATGCGATTGGCGAGATCTTCATTATGGGTAAACAATGCACCCCCATCGCCGAAGGCACCTAAATTTTTGGAAGGATAGAAGGAAGTAGTTCCGATATCCCCAAGCGTTCCAGCTTTTTTAATAGTTCCATCCGGGAAGATATAATCACTCCCGATTGCTTGCGCTGCATCTTCCACCACAAACAATCCTTTTTCCTTGGCCAATGCCAATAAAGGAGCCATATCTGCTGGTTGCCCAAAGAGGTGAACCGGCAAAATGACTTTAGTTCTGGGGGTGATTTTAGCTGCGACTTGATTTACATCTATATTAAAAGTTTGTGGGTCAACATCTACAAAAACAGGGGTAAGATTTAAAAGCGCTACTACTTCTGCAGTTGCAAAATAGGTAAAGGCAGGGGTAATTACTTCATCGCCGGGCTTAAGTCCAAGTGCCATTAAAGCCACTTGTAGCGCATCGGTTCCATTGGCGCAAGGGATTACGTAAGGAACGTTTAGAAACTTTTCCAGATCTTGCCGGAAAGTTTGCACAGCATTACCGCCAATATATTGACCCGATTCGATGACCTGCATCACTGCTGAATCAATTTCAGCTTTTATTTTACGGTATTGGGTTACCGTATCCACCATTTGAATGGGATTCATACTTCCGATTGGGTTTTCGCAATGTGGAAGGTAGGACAGAAGTTAACCCTTAGGAAGGTAACCGGATTACTTCACCTGCTACCAAACGGTATTCCTGCCCACTTTCCGGACACGAAGTTACGGCATTATTTGTGAAATCTAAGCGATGACCAAATTCACTTACCCACCCAATTTGTTTAGCTGGATTCCCAACTACTAAGGCATAAGCAGGAAAACTTTTGGTTACAACGGCACCGGCACCCACCATAACAAACTGCGACAAAGTGATGCCGCAAACAATCGTTGCATTTGCGCCGATGGAAACCCCTTTTTTTAAAATCGTTTCGATGTATTGTCCCTTCCGAACGACAGCACTTCTAGGAATTAAAATATTGGTAAACACACAACTAGGTCCCAGAAAAACATCCTCTTCACAAATCACCCCTTCATATAAAGAAACATTATTTTGGACTTTAACATTTCGCCCCAGCTTCACTTGTGGCGCTACATAAACATTCTGTCCGAGGTTACAATTCTCTCCAATCACACAACCGGCAGAAATATGACTAAAATGCCAGATACGTGTACCTGATCCTATTTCGCAAGGAAGGTCTATTATTGCAGAAGGATGAACAAAATACGATGGTTCCAATGCTAAACGTTATTTTTGTTAAAATTACAGAAACCCCGATGCTTCAAAAGGTTCTCACATTTTTTATTTTTATTTTTCTTGGATTAAGAATTTCGTCTTCCTTACAGGGACAAATTCTTCAACAAGATTCCAGTGATAATATATTCTTAATCAATATTGGATATGGGGGCTATCAACCCGGCGGAGATTTAAGTACTAGATTTGGATATACTAATTTGGCTGGGGGTGAAATTGGGTATCAATTTAAATCCAATTTTTATTTTACAGGAGGAATGTATTTTTTATTTGGGGGAGTTGTTAAAGAACCCAATCATTTAATTAATCTTAGATATGATGGATTTACTATTTTAAATTACAACGGTCAGCCAGCGGAAATAAGAGTTTGGGAAAGAGGATATACTGTTCCTTTGAGAGTGGGATGGGTTCTTCCCCGATTTGATCCCTTTCGTGCTAATGCGAATTCGGGTCCATATATTGAAACTGGGGTACAATTTATTCAGCATAAAATTCGAATTGAAAATGTTGGAAATTTAGTTCCTTCCTTATCGTCGCAATATTTAAAAGGATATGATAGACTAACCAATGGAATTGGAGTGATGCAATCGGTAGGCTATAGATATTATTCCTTAAATAAATTAATCAACTTTTTTGTGGCTGTAGATATTATGGAAAATTTTACAGAAAATCGAAGAGACTTTCAATATGATCAAGAAAAAGTGGAAAATAAGAAAAGATTAGATTTAATGATGGGATTTAGAGCAGGCTGGACCATTCCGTTATATCAGATAAATAAATCAAGTATTTTCTATTATTAATGATTTTACTCGTATACCGAATTAGTTTGTGGATATATGAAATACTGGCTATTTGTGCAATGCCCATATATCCTAAAGCAAGAAAATGGGTTAGTGGAAGGAAAAATTGGAGGAAACAATTAAGCACCTGGGGAGGAAAAAAAACTATTTGGATGCATTGTTCCTCCTTGGGAGAATTTGAACAAGGCAGACCTTTATTGGATGCAATAGCGAAAGAATATCCGGATCGAGATATTTTATTAAGTTTCTTTTCTCCATCAGGATATGAAATACGCAAGAATTATGGGAATGCAACGAAAGTGGTGTATTTACCAATTGATTCTCCAGACAATGCAAAAACATTTATTGAATTAATTAATCCAAAATTGGTGATATTTGTTAAATATGATTTATGGTATTATTATTTAAAAACACTACATAAAAAAAACATTCCGACCTTTTTAATTTCGGCGTCGTTTAGTTCCCATCAGAAGTATTTTAAATTTCCATTTCAAGGTTTCTATAAAAAGATATTTTCTTATTTCACCGGAATTTTTACCCAACACGAAGAATCCCATGAATTTTTACAAAATAAATTAAAAGAAATAACCTCCGTATGGAAAGCTGGAGATACTCGATTTGATAGAGTAATAGAGCAAGTAAGGCATCCAGCGCCGCTCAAGCCATTAGATATATTTTTATCAGAACACGATTGTATTATCGCCGGTAGTACCTGGCCTGCAGACGACCGATTATTAATAGAGGCAATTAATAAATTAAAAGATCATAGAATAAAATGGATTATTGCCCCGCATGAATTAAATCCCAAAACATTTGAAATGTATAAAAAGAAATTAAAAAATAGAATGATTTTATATTCCGAATTAAACGCCTTACATCCCGGAGTACAGGTATTATTAATTGACAATATTGGATTATTATCCACTATATATAAACTCGGTGATATTGCTTATATAGGAGGAGGGATCAGTAAAAGAATACATAATATTCAAGAACCCGCAGCTTATGGATTACCCTTATTATTTGGCCCCCGCTATAATGATTTTCGGGAAGCCATTGATTTAATTGAACAACAAGGGGCTTATGTGGTTGATTCCTCCGATCAATTAGAAAAAAGAATATTACAAATATTACCTGCAACAGAATTAAGGCATAAAATTTTTCAGACTAACCAGCATTATATACAGTTAAAATCAGGTGCTACGCGTCAAATCTTAAACATTTTACAAACCGGAAAATGGATTTAACAGAATCCATTGGAACTGTAATCAGGACTACCGGTTCTTGGTACCGCATATTAACGCTTGAGGGTAGGGTAATAGATTGCACTTTACGGGGAAAGATTCGATTAAAGGGATTAAAAAGTACCAATCCTATTGCCATTGGAGACAGAGTTACCTATCAATGGGAAAAAAAAGATGAATCCGGACAAATAATATCTATTTTACCCAGGAAAAATTATATCCTGAGAAAGGCGGTTAAATTATCCAGTCAATTTCATATTCTATGTGCAAATATTGACCAGGCATTATTAATTGCAACATTGGAAGATCCCTTTACCCCATTGGGTTTTATAGACCGTTTTTTAGTCTCCTGTGAAGCATTTCATATACCTGTGGTAATATTATTAAATAAGGCGGATAAATTAAATACCGATAAATTAAAAGATAAGGCAGCTGATTATTTAAGTATTTATCGAAATATTGGATATAAAATAGAATTAACCTCTGGATTCACTGCGGTTTCAGCTGAAAAAATTCGAAATTTATTACAAGGCAAAACCAGTTTTTTAGGGGGTCATTCAGGGGTAGGAAAATCCACCTTGATTAATTTAGTGGATCCCGATTTACAGTTAAAAACAGGAGAAATTTCTACCTTTTCGGGTAAAGGAAAACATACAACCACATTTGCGGAAATGTTTCCTTTAAGTTTTGGGGGATTTGTAATTGATGCTCCGGGATTTAAGGAGATGGAGTTGTTTGATTTCCAAAGGAATGAAATATCTCATTATTTTCCGGAGATGAGAGATAGAATATCGTATTGCAAGTTTAATGATTGCACACATACTGAAGAGCCGGGATGTGCAATTAAAGAGGCTGTTGAATCTGGGGAGATTGCAGAAAGCCGTTACCACACGTATTTAGGTATGTTAACAGAGAATTTGCTTAATAATAAAATATAGTTTTTTTATTTTACTATTATATATATAAATATACTATTTATATATAATTATTAAACAAAATAAACACAATAATATTATCTTTTCAAAAACGGGAATCTTATTTTTAGCTTAGCCTATAATTATTTGAGTTCTCAAGAATAATATACTTAAAAATAAAGCCGCAAATAAAGAAATTATAAAGGTAAAATAGAAATAAAAAAAATTCAAAAAAATTAAATTCAAAAAACACAAAGACCTTCTTTTATTTTCTAAATACCTTAAAATCTAAATCATAGTTTTAAAATTCAAAATAACAGTAAATAAAAAGGGGGTCAACTTGACCCCCTTTACTAAATTAATTTACTCAATTGATTAAGGCTTTAAAATCCGTTTGCGAACGGTTCCTAAATCTGTTTGAATTTCTAGCAGATAATACCCAGATGGAACTGATGTTAATTCCACATGTGATTTTTCACCTGTAAGTGTTTGTTCGATTAATACACGACCTGACATATCAATCACTTTCACAAACTGAAGTTTATTATCGACTACAGATAACTCAACTTGTGTTTCAGCTGGGTTTGGATACACATTCAATTCAGGTTCATTTGCTTCTGGATTACCCAAACGGCAATTAAGAACTGTAAGCGGGAAGGTACGTATTACGGGTCCGCATCCGGGAACTTGAGCAACAAGGGTATAAATCCCGGCATTGTTAGGGGTAACCGAATATTGTGTGGCATTAAAACCAGTAGCCGAAAATCCTGCAGGACCAGTCCAGGTGTAAGTACTACCACCAGGACCTTGTGCATACATAGCTAAGTTTTGTGAGATACATAAAGTTTGGTTAGCTGAGATATTAACAGCAGCCGGATTATTAACTATCACATTAACCTGACGTGTAACAGAAGGGCAACCCGGTATAGAAACCACATAGTTATAATTTCCACCCATAGCAGAGGTTATTTGTGTGAGGGTAGAATTATTGGTGTTAGCTGTAAATCCAGCAGGGCCGGTCCATGAATAAGTTGCTCCAGTTATAGCAGTTCCACTTAAGTTAATGCTTCCTCCCACACAAGCAGGAGAGTTGGCGCTTGCTGTAATATTTCCTCCATTGTTAATTACAACAGTAGTGGTTCTTTGTTGAGTACCACATGGGGTGATTACCGTTAAGCTATACACTCCACTTTGATTAGATTGGGCTTGAACGATTACAGGGTTAGAACCTTGAGCAGAAAATCCATTGGGGCCTGTCCAAAGGTAGGTTGCACCTTGAACTGAAGTAGCACTAAGATACAAGTTAGAACCTGAGCAGATGGGGCTATTGGATCCGGCAGAAACGGTTACAGATGAATTTACCTGAACAGATAAAGTTCTGGTTACAGATCCACAACCCGGAGTAGTAATTACCACATAATATCCACCTGCATTTGCGGTGGTTACTTGTTGAATCACTGGATTTTGTTGGGTAGAGGTAAATCCATTGGGACCATTCCAGCTGTAGGTAGCACCTTGAACTCCTGTAATTGAGAACTGAAGGGTGCCGCCAATACATACAGGGCTATTAGAAGTTACCACAGAATTGAGGGCACCTGGGTTTACCACTACAGTTGCAGTAGTAGAAGCAGTTCCACATCCTGGGCTGGTAACAAATAAAGTATATACTCCGGCTTGTTGAGTTCCTACATTCTGAATAACTGGATTAGAAGAAGTGGAGGAAAAGCCATTAGGGCCAGTCCATTGATAGGTCCAATTGTTTGAAGTAGAAGTTGAGAAATACAAGGTTCCTCCAACACATAATGGAGAGCTGGCGAAGGTTTGTGCAATCGCAGGCGCATTAACTACTACTGGTATACTTCTGGTGATGGTACCGCAACCTTGGGTGGTTACAGTAAGTACGTAAGCACCTGCCATTGAATTGGTAACCTGATTGCGCGTAACATTCTGTTGTGTAGAAGACCAACCATTGGGGCCTGTCCAAAGATAGGTGGCACCTGTTATAGAACTGCTGGTAAGATTTAGGGTTTGGCCATAGCAAATTGGACTATTGGCACCAGCCTGCAGGTTAGTATTCGTATTCAGGATAGATACCACAACTGTTGAAGAGGCAGTACCACAACCTGGAACGGTAACCGATACGGTATATACTCCAGCATTAGCAGTAGTGCTGTTGGGTAAATAGGAGTTTTGAAGGGTTGAACTATATCCATTAGGTCCTATCCAAAGGTAAGTAGCACCTGTAATTGCAGGAGTTGTTAAATACAAGTTAGCACCTGCACAGATGGGACTATTAGACCAAGCTTGAGCAGAAGCAAGATTGTTTACTTGTACATTCACCACTTGGGTAATTGCTCCACAACCCGGAACAGTAACCACTACTATATATTGACCTGAATGCTGGGTAGTTACATTTGTGCGACTAGGATTTCTTTGGGTTGAGGTAAATCCTCCTGGTCCAGTCCAACTATAAGTTGCTCCTGTTACTGAAGTACAGGTCAAGTTTAAAGTTTGAGAAACACATAGAGGTGAATTAGCACCAGCAGCAATATTTTGAAGTAGGGAATTTACTGCTACAACAACTGTATCCACACGCGTTGGGCAACCAGAACCTTGAATAAACAAATAATAGGTTCCTGCGTGAATAGAGGATGCTGAAGAGATAACAGGATTAGCGATGGTTGAATTAAAATTGTTAGGGCCATACCAAGAATAAGTTAATCCATTTTGAGTAGGGGCAGTAAACTGAATAGTACCCATTGTGCATACTGGGCTATTACTTCCTGCACGATTGGTAGGCAATCCATTTACAACAACTGTTACTCCACGTGTGATTGTTCCACATCCTGGAGTTTGAATAGAGACTATGTAAGTTCCAGCCATTGCAGTGGTAACTGGTGTTCTGGTTGGATTTTGTTGAGTAGATCCAAATCCGTTGGGGCCTGTCCAAACATAAGTAGCGCCAGGTATTGAAGTTGCTGTTAAGTTTAAGGTTTGACCTATACAAATAGGACTATTAGCTCCTGCTGTTGCATTCACGTTAGTGCTATTAATAGTTACAGAAGTTGTTCCAGTTGCAGAACCACAACCTGTGGTAGTTACTGTAAGAGAATAAACCCCAGTATTAATAGACTGAGTATTTTGTATTACAGGGTTTTGAAGCGAGGAAGACCAGCCATTGGGACCTCTCCAGGTGTAAGTAGCACCATTGATAGTGTTGGTGGTAAGTGCAAGCGTTCCTCCAGCACAGATTGGGCTGTTAGAACCTGGTAGCACACTTGGTGCAGAATTAATAGCTACTGAAGTGAAGGCTGTATAAGAAGAACACCCAGGTACTGATACGATTACATAATAATTGCCAGCGCTATTTGTAGTTACTTGTTGAAGCACTACATTTTGTTGAGTAGAAGTAAATCCACCTGGACCTTGCCAGCTATAGGTAGCTCCATTAACAGAAGTAGCAGAGATAGATAAGGTTCCACCTACACATACAGGGCTATTGGAGGTTAGGATTACCTGGGGTTGGGTATTAATGGTAACAGATACTGTATCCACCCTGGAAGGGCAACCATTGCCTTGAATAACCAAATAATAATTACCTGCATTTAGAGTAGATACATTCTGAATAACGGGACTACTTTGAGAAGAGCTAAACCCATTTGGTCCATACCAGGAATAGGTTAATCCAGTTTGGGAAGGTGCTGTTAATTGTAAAGTTCCTCCAGAACAAACAGGGCTATTACTTCCTGCCCTACTTGTGGGGATAGAATTAACACCTACCACAACCGTACGAGTAACCGTTCCACACCCTGGGGTTTGAATGGAAACCATATAAGTTCCAGCCATAGCGGTGGTAACTGGTGTACGGGTTGGATTTTGTTGCGTAGAACCGAATCCATTGGGGCCAGTCCATACATATGTGGCACCTGAAATTGTGGTGGCAGTAAGGTTTAACGTATTACCAATACATACAGGTTATTAGACCCAGCATTAGCATTGATTGTTGAAGTATTAATGGTTACTGAAGTAGTGGCAGTTGCTGACCCACAACCTGGGGTAGTTACCACCAAACTATACGTTCCAGCATTAATGGATTGAACGTTTTGAATGGATGGGTTTTGTATGTTAGAAGTCCAGTTGTTAGGGCCTGTCCAACTATAGGTTGCGCCAGAGACGGTAGGGGTGGTAAGATTAATAAATCCTCCTGTACATACAGGGCTATTAGAACCAGCAGTTGCTGTTGGGGTACTATTAATAACCACAGTTGTAAAAGCTGTAATAGGAGAACAACCTGGAATAGAGACCATTACATAATAATTACCTGCTTGGTTATTTCCTACTTGTTGAATTACTGGATTTTGTTGAGTAGAAGTAAATCCATTAGGACCCTGCCAGCTATAAGTTGCTCCAGATACTGAAGTAGTGGTAAATCTAAGTGTACCCCCAGTACAAAGTGGAGAGTTAGAAGTTACCGAAATTTGAGGTGCACTATTTACTATAACAACAACGGTATCTACCCGAGCACTACATCCACCTCCTTGAATAACCACAAAATAACTACCTGCGTGAATAGAATTAGCTGAGGAAATAACAGGATTATTGAGGGTTGAGAAAAACCCGTTGGGGCCTTGCCATTGATAACTAAATCCTGTTTGAACTGGTGAGGATAATTGAATTTGCCCTCCAGAACATACTGGGCTATTACTTGTGGCCCGACCGGTAGGCATACTACTTACACTTACTACCACTGATCTTGAAACTGTTGAACATCCACCGGTTTGAATATAAACCATATAAGTACCTGCCATATTAGTATTAACAGGGGACAAAGAAGGATTTTGCTGAGAGGAAGAAAACCCATTCGGACCCGACCAACTGTAAGTAGTGTTGGCTAAAGTAGTTGCCGTAAGGTTTAAAGTTTGACCAACACAAACCGGGCTATTTGATCCAGCGGTAGCATTTGTATTAGTATTATTAACAACCACAGGTGTAGTAGCAATTGCAGGGGTACATCCAGGAGTTGTAACTGTTAAGGTATATGTTCCGGTATGAATAGATTGGGCATTTTGGATCACTGGGTTTTGAATATTAGCAGTCCACCCATTCGGACCTTGCCAAGCATAAGTTGCACCCGAAACGGTATTGGCAGCAAGACTAAGATTAACACCTGAACAAACAGTGCTATTGGAGGTAGCCACTGCAGTGGGTGCAGTATTGACAACAACACTTAAAAATGCGTTGCTTGCACTACAACCAGGATAGGTAACTGACAAATAATAACTTCCAGCTCTTTGAGTAGTCATTTGCTGGATTGAGGGATTCTGTAAGTTGGAGGTAAAGCTAGAAGGTCCTTGCCAAAAATAAGTTGCGCCCGGATAGAGGCTGGTTGACAAGTTTAAGGTTTGCCCAACACATAAAGGTGTATTGGCAAAAGCTTGAACATTTTGTGGAGGACTGTTCACTACTACAACTGTTGTTGTAGTGGTAGGGACACTATTCACTGTGGTTACCAGTGTATAGGTTCCAGCCATGCTTAAATTGTTCACAAATAGACCAGGATTCTGTTGAGTTGAGGAGAATCCATTAGGACCTGTCCAGAAATAGGTTGCTTGTTGCACCGTATTAACTGTAAGGGCTAAGGTAGAATTGATACAAAGGGGACTATTGCTTCCCGGAACTGGGGTTTGGGCAAATAGTGAGGTACTAAATCCCAAGAAACTCAAAAGAATTAACCTGGGTAAAACGGGAGGGAGAGCAAGCAAATTGAGAAAGGATCTCATCATAAATGAATTATAGAGTTAATTAAAATGATACTTGTGTTGGTGTTCAATTAAAGGTTAATAGTCAAACTCATTCAATGCAAATTAATCTTCAAGAGATTAACTTTTAAGCAAATTGTGTTTTTTTTTTCATATAATTTAATGTTTAAAGTTTTAAATGTTACAAAACCTCAATCTTATTATCCCGACTAATAATACGTTAGAATTTTGCTTCATATATTACTTTAACGAATAAGCGTTACCGTTCCAGAGGCTTCAATTAGTTCATCTTTACTTCCAATTCCTTTTAGGATATAAGTATAGACTCCTTCGGGAAGGGGTAGGGTATTGGCAGCTCCATCCCACCTAAAGAATGGATCTTTAGATGTGTAAAGCATATTTCCCCATCTATCAAAAATCTGAACTGTGAAGTTTCTAATATTGATAGTAGCTATAGAGAAGAAGTCATTTACTCCATCCCCATTAGGACTAAAGGCATTGGGTACATAAATATCCGGAATGTTACGGTAGGTTATTACCCGAACAGCCGTATCTCTACAACCCTCCTCAGAAATTACAATCAGGGTAATCTGATAAGTACCTTCCACATAATACTTATGAATGGGTTGGAAAATAGAATCCGGAGAAGTTTCATCTCCAAAAGTCCAGGCATATCCTAGACTATCTGGATAGGAAAGGTTTCTGACTCTTACTTTTTGTTCATTGTAATATACACTATCGGTGGTAGTATAAATTGGAAGGAAATCGGCTTGAGGTTTATCATATACAAATACCGTATCTCTGGCAGTAGCCACACAACCATTAATGTCAGTAACTGTTAACGTATAGATGATATCTACATCATACGTAACGTATGGATTAGCTGTGGATGGATTGCTAATTCCGGAGGTAGGAGTCCAATTGTAGGTGTAGGGTCCGGTTCCTCCGGTTGCATTTCCAAAGATCTGGAATCTCACTCCTGGGCAACGAGGAGGGGGCGGGATAATAGCAACGGTTAGGGGAAATAATGGTTGAGTGACTTGGGCGCCTACTACAGTAAAGCATCCGTTTGCATCGGTTACCAATACATTGTAAGAACCCACCGCAAGATTGGTAGCGGTTGCTCCTGTTTGTGGAGGAACCGTACTCCAAGAATAGGTATATGGGGCTAATCCTCCAGCGGCAGTTACGGTTAACGAACCGCTAGATTGACCAGTACAAGCAACAGGAACAATAGTAGAAATTGTGGCATTTAATTGAGTTGGATCTACCAAGTTTACAGAAGCTATTTCAGAGCATCCTAATGCATCGGTAACAACCACATTATAAACACCGGCAGCTAAGTTGGTAATCGTGGCCGTTGTTCCTCCGGTTGACCATAAGTAGGAATAAGGAGGCGTTCCTCCACTGGGGCTAACACTTGCCGTTCCGTCGTTTCCTCCTGTACAAGAGGCAAGCGCTCCATTAGTTTGTAATACTATAGGAGGCCGTTGTGTAAGAACAATTGTATCATAACCAACACAATTGTATCCATCCGTAACCTGTAAAACATAACTACCCGATGCGTTCGCTATAATAGTTTGAGATAATCCAAGATTCGCTCCGGTTCCAATTTCAGACCAACTATAGGAAGCACCTGAAGGTAAGCCATTCAATTGAACAAAGTCATTTGAGCAGAAGATTACTGAATCACTGGATTGAATTGTCGCTAAAGGTCTAGCATTCACAGTTACTACAACATCCTCTTGTGGAGCAGGACAACCATTAACGATATAATCTACTGTATAAGTAGTGGTAACCGTTGGGAAAACGGTTATGGAAGAAGCATTTAATGGACTCGCAGTCCAAGTGAATACGCCACCTGGAATGTCTACTTGAGCAGAGAGGACAGCAGGATTACCTTCACAAATGGTTACATCAGAAATGGTAATCGTTGGAGAAGTAACCAATTCTATAGAAACAAAATTAGACGAATCTGAACAAGCGGCCGAAGTAACGATTCTTCTGAAATAAGTATTTTGGGTTAGAATCCCGGGGGAGAAATTGACAGCATTAGTTCCACTTAAGGTTGACCAGGTTGCATTATCTGCACTTGAAATCCAGGCATAAGTATAGGTTCCGTTTCCTCCGGTAGGAATATTGCCGGTTAATTGTGCAGCAGGTGTTCCTGTACAAATGGTTTGATCCAGAGAAATAAGGTTATTGCCAATCGGAGGTAATACTGTAATTAGGAAACTATTGCTCGTGTTTGCTGTGCAGGGACCAGATTGAACAATTCTTCGGAAATAAGTAGAACTTGTTAAGGCAGGAGAAGCATAACTAGCCACACCTGAATTTTGAGCTGAAGACCAGGTTAATTGATCAGCGCTACTTTCCCAATTATAATTATATACTCCTAATCCACCTGAAGGTTGAGTACCCGTTAAAAGCGCAGGAGATTGATTACTACAAATGGTTTGTTGTGTTCCAATTGTATTCAAAGTAATATCTTCGGTTACTAAAATTTCTGCGAACATACTCGTATTAGGAGTACAGATACCACTGGTTACAATACGGCGATAATATTGGGTTTGCGTTAATACACCGGCAAAATAACCAGTTTGGGTTTCACCTGACATGGAAGTCCAAGTGATTGCATCCGACCCACTTTGCCATTGATAAGTATATATACCCATACCTCCAGTTGGAATAGTACCGGTTAAAGGAGTAGAAGGATTTCCTGTACAGATGGTTTGATTGGCTCCTACAAGATTATTTCCAATAGTTGGATCTACAGTAACTGCTATGGTTAGACTAGTTATAGGAGGACAAACTCCTGCAACAACTACTCTTCTGAAATATCTATCTTGGGCTAGTGGAACTGAAACAAAGTTTTGACTGGTTCCATTTGGTGCTGTAGCTGCCCAAACCAAAGGACCTGAACCGGATGCGGTTTGCCATTGATAAACATAGTTACCATTTCCGCCAGTAGGTAAACTTCCTGTGAATTGCGCAGGGGTAGATCCTTGGCAGATGGTTTGATCACTTCCCACAAAATTATTTCCTGGCAAGGGTTCAACAACGACAGTTATTGTCGCACTTGTATTGGGTAAACAAATCCCAGCTGTTACAATTCTTCGGAAGTACCTATTATTTAATAAGGCTCCAGAAGTATAGGAAATAGCTGCACCTCCTGCCGAAATCCAGGATAGATTATCAGCGCTAGATTCCCAGGTATATGCATATACTCCACTTCCTCCAGTAGGTAAGGAACCCGTCAGCGTTGAAGGGGATGTATTGAAACAAATGGTTTGGTTATTGAGAATCGTATTGTTTCCGATTTGTTGGTTAACAGTTATAATCGCAATAAAACTGGTATCTGAACAAGGGCCACTTACGATAAATCGCCGATAATAGGTATTGTTGGATAATGCTCCCGGTGCAAATGAGACTGAGGTAGCTCCTGCTATAGAACTCCAAGGTCCTACTGAAATAGAGGACGATTGCCATTGATATAGGTAGGTTCCGGTTCCTCCTATTGGGAAGGTTCCAGATAAAGATTGAGGAACACTACCTGTACAGATTGTTTGATCTACTCCAATTACATTATTATTCAAGGGAGGATATACCAACAAGGTTAATACCTGACTAGTATTTGCGGGACAAGGGGCAGAACTAACAGTTCTACGGAAATATAAATTTTGAGCTACCGCAACCGAACTGTAATTTGAGTTAGTTCCAGCATTAAGGGCGTTCCAGCTTAAATTATTAGCACTACTCTCCCAAACATAGCTATAGAATCCATTACCACCAGATGGAGCAGAACCTGAGAAGGTAGCTGGAATCTGTCCTGAACATAAGGTTTGATTGCTGACAATCTGATTATTTCCGATCAGAGGATTTACCAGTATTTGAATAGAAAGACTATTATCTAAACAAGTTCCACTCGTTACTACCCTCCTATAATAAGTAGTTGCTGTTAAAATACCCTCAGTATAATCTATTAAAGTAGCCCCGGTTAGGGCAGTCCAGCCAATATTGTTGTTACTACTTTGCCATTGATAAACATATATACCATCACCACCGGTTGGGATTAATCCAGTGAAAGTTAAGGGAGCAGTTCCGGTACAAATGGTTTGTGCCTGAAGAATTGTATTATTACCAATAACTGGATTAACCCAAATCATTGTACTTGCACTTGTGGATGGAGTACAAATTCCAGCAGTTACCACTCTACGATAATAGGTTGTATTGGTTAAAGCAGGAGGACCAAAATTTTGGGTGATAGCACCAGGAACAGAATTCCAGATAATGTTATTATTGCTGGATTCCCATTGATATGAATAGGATAGATTTCCTCCAGTTGGTAAACTTCCGGTTAATACTTGAGGTACCGCACCTGCACAGATGGTTTGAGTATTTCCAATAAAGTTGTTTCCTATGATGGAATCTACATGAACGGTTAATGTATTACTGGTAATAGCTGGACAAGGAGCTGCGCTAACCAATCTCCTGAAATAGGTAGTTTGGGTAAGTGCTGGGGGTGCTAAAGAATTTTGGGTGCCAGAACTGGATTGGATCCAAGAAATTAGATTTGTA
>Ga0214923_10000894_pt1 | contig 43891 bp, 45 predicted proteins | sample LL1510_MetaG_FD_177993 | JGI IMG/M metagenome (GOLD analysis project Ga0214923, IMG submission 177993) | Freshwater microbial communities from Lake Lanier, Atlanta, Georgia, United States - LL-1510 | ecosystem: Environmental > Aquatic > Freshwater > Lake | place: USA: Georgia | collected... | reverse complement strand
CCGCCTCATCCTCATTCACATCCACAGCCTCATCCTCCTTCGCATCCACAGCCTCATCCTCCTTCACATCCACAGCATCATCCTCCTTCACATCCACAGCCTCATCCTCCTTCGCATCCACAGCCTCATCCTCCTTCACGTCCACAGTCTCATCCGCACTCCCAGTCCTATCCTCACCCTCATCATCCTCGCCCCCACCCTTTTTCTTGTATAATTTTGCTGCGTCCTTCAACGCATCCTTGAATTTATAATCAGGGTTCTTTTTCTGCTGCTTTTTGAAATGAGCCGTTGCAAATTTCGTCCACTCTGACATTTTCTATATAAATACTGTAGAAATTATCGTATCAAATTATGTTTTGTAAAAAGAGTATCATAAAATCCCCTAAACCAATTTGTTCTTTCGTTTTTGTGTTTTTCCGCGTCTTTTTTTCGAAGAAGCACGCTTTACTGAACGACGAGAAAATGGATTCATATACATAAAAAACGCGGGAACAGAAACCCCCTTTTTATCCATCTTCTTTTTCCCACCAATCGATTTCATACTGCTATTACACGACATTATATATCAAAAACTCTATATACTATATACAATAACGATATTTTATTACAAAGAGCTGTCTGCGATAGCGTATGAACTTTTCACACGAAATGAGAAATCTCGTAACAACAGGAATAAGATGGCTAAAATAATGAAAATTAAAAAAACATTGTAAAAACAAATTAGCCATATGTATAAATAGACTTCATTATATACCATACTCACTATGGGTTTCACAATTTCTTTTACATCTCTGCGTATATCTTCATTTTGTAAAAATTCTATGCATGTTTCCTTAATGTTTTTCATAAACACTATGGATACAAATTGTAATTATATCAAACGCGGTGATAGTTGGTTTGTCTTACAGCCGCAATCATATATAGGATGGAAACCAAAATAGTGAATATATTTAGAGCGTTAGGTAGATTGGTATAACAATAAAATCTAATAATTTCTACAGTATTTATATAGAAAATGTCAGAGTGGACGAAATTTGCAACGGCTCATTTCAAAAAGCAGCAGAAAAAGAACCCTGATTATAAATTCAAGGATGCGTTGAAGGACGCAGCAAAGTTATACAAGAAAAAGGGTGGGAGTAAGAAGGGCGAGGACAAGGACGAGGACAAGGACGAGGACAAGGACAAGGGCGATGACAAGGGCGATGACAAGGGCGATGACAAGGGCGATGACAAGGACAAGGGTGAGACCGAGAGCATGTTTAAAGATAATATAAACTATAGTGAAATTGATTACTTAGAGGATTCACATAAAGATTGTGTAAATAGAAAAGAAGCTATAGAAGAAAATTTATACAAATGCATTGAATCGAATCAAAAATGCCTTGATATGAATAAAGATACAGAAGAAAAGTTATCCAAATGCCTTGGACCGAATCACGAATTGCTTAATAAAGGCGGAAAAAAATCATCCAAGAAAAACAAAAGCGCGAAAAAACAAAAACAATCCAGAAAATTATCAAAAAAGCAAGGAGGGAAAAAAATGTCTCGCAAAAACTATTCTAAGAAATAAAAAAAACTATATAAGAAGTTTTCGTAATTTTCTTATATAGAAAATAGACACGTTTTATCAAAAACTTGTTGGTTAGCACATTGAAATTCGGTTGGTTGCAAAAAGAATAGAAATATTTAGTATTACACCGACCGAAAAGAAAAATTCGACACATTATACTATAATTTCTACAGTATTTATATAGAAAATGTCAGAGTGGACGAAATTTGTAACGGCTTATTACAAAAAGCAGCATAAAAAGAACCCTGATTATAAATTCAAGAATGCGTTGAAGGACGCAGCAAAGTTATACAAGAAGAAGGGTGGTGCAGAGGATGATGAGAGTAAGAATGGGGCTGATGATAAGGATGATGAGGATGATGAGGAGTCGGTTTGGAATGATACTGAGGGTGATACTGAGGGTGATGATGTGGATAAGAATAAGGCCGTGGGTAATGCTGTGGATGAGAATAAGGACGTGGGTAATGCAGTGAGTAATACTGTCGGTAATTCTGTGGATAAGAATAAGGCCGTGGGTAATGCAGTGGATGAGAATAATACTAAGGGTGAGGATGGGACTGTGGGGGCTGATGGTAATGCCGAGGGTGATGCAAAGGGTGATGCCGAGGGTGATGCCGAGGGTGATGCCGAGGGTGATGCCGAGGGTAATGCTGAGGGTGATGATAAGGGTGCAACTGAGACTGAGACTAAGGGTAAGGATGTAGATAGGGCTGATAATAAAAAAAAGGAACCATTGAGTGATACGCAACGCAAATTAGAGGAATATACAAAACGTGTTAAAAGTGAAACGGATGAATTAATAAATAAAACGATCTGGACTATAGGCGGTAAAAACTATTCCAAGAAAAACAAAATTGTGAAAAAACAATCCAAGAAAAACAAAAGTATGAAAAAACAATCCAAAAAAATACAAGGCGGTAAAAAGAAGTCTCGTAAAACCTGCTCCAAGAAATGATATATAAGAATACTAAATACATTTCTTATATATACCAATGCATATATTGTTACATGCAACGCAGAATCGTTATGTCATATAAAAAATAATACCCCCCCCCCTCCCTATATTCGTAAAACAACACCTATAAATTTATCTAGACAAGTCATAGAATATGTCACAAATTGTTGATACAAATGAACCGTTTAATTTTGATAAAATTACTCTCGCAAAACCGTCATCTGTAACAGGAGGAAATTATTTCATTCGAATTTTGTCAGACCAGCAATCCTTGTATCTTCAACCACCAAAATGCAAAACGAAACAAGGTATTATTCGCGCGGGCAAACGTTTTTATACCGATTTAATGTTTTCAAATGAGAATGAGAAATTTATTCAATGGATGGAGAATTTAGAAAGTCATTGTCAACAACACATTTTCAATAACAGAAAAGAATGGTTTGAAGGCGAAATGGAAATGCACGATATTGAGAACTATTTCACATCTCCTTTAAAAATATACAAATCCGGTAAATATTACATCGCAAGAGTCAATATCACACCTGTTTTAGGAAAACCAAACCTGAAAATTTATGACGAAAATGAAAATGAAGTAAACATGGAATCTTTGGATGATAAAACAAATATTATGACGATTATCGAGATACAAGGCATCAAATGCTCGTCTCGCAGTTTTCAAATCGAAATTGAGATAAAACAGATTATGGTTCTCAATCCTGTAGATATTTTCGAAAAATGCTTGTTATTACCATCACAGAAATCAAGTGGTGCAATTATTACTGCACCCGTTGTATTGGCTGATGTAGATACCCATCCCGAAACAGAAGCCGATTCCAATATCGAAGTCGAGTCTCCTCCTTTCGAACCTACTTTAGAAAAATCATTGTTAGATGAACCCCCCAAAAAGGAGGCAGAGACTGAAAATGTAATATTAGAAACATTGACAACAGAACCGGAACAATTTAATAATAATCATGATAACAGCAAAGAAAACGGGACATATTTAGAAGAAATAGATACTACTCACGATGGCATGCAAGAAATCGACTTCAATTTAGAAGAACTTATTGATTCTGACCCTATTCAAATTAAAGAAAGAAACGATGTTTATTACGAAATGTATAGGGAGGCTCGCCGCAAGGCGAAGATAGCCCGCGATTTAGCTCTTTCTTCTTATTTAGAGGCAAAACGTATAAAAAATACATACATGTTGGATGATATTAAGGACAGCGACGAAAGCGATTTAGAGACAGACGACGAATATGAGAATGAAATTTCGCAACCCCAATCCATTTAGAAAAATATGCGACCATTCCATCCTCCATCAAAGAGAACAATTACAAAATATTATTAGAAATCGAACAAATATTTTATCAACCGTTTATATAAACAGAACAGAATGTTTAAGGCTATTCAACAAGGATTACAAAAGTTTTTCACAAAGGAACGTGTTATCGTTTTAATTATATTTTTGATTCTCATGTGGGGATTATTCACTTATTCGAACTCGAAGACCAGCATCCGTGATTTAATGACCACTGGAACTACTCCCGCCCCCGAGGAATCGAAGTCCGGTTCTGCACCTGCTGCACCGGCTTCGACTGCGGCTGCACCGGCTGCACCTGCTGCCGGATACGCTCTACAGCCCGTTGCTAACCCCAGTGATTTACTTCCCGCAGACAGCCAATGGAGCGCATTAAACCCCAACTCAATGTCTAAGGGAAACATTTTGATGCCTGACCTTCTCCAAGCTGGTTACCACATTGGTTTAGATACTATCGGCCAGACCCTTCGCAACCCCAACTTGCAGCTTCGCTCCGACCCCATCATTTCCAAGAGCGATATTGGGCCATGGAACCAAAGCACCATCGAACCCGATTTAGCTCGTGTTCCTTTGGAAATCGGGCAGGGACCTCGTTAAACCCAATCCAAATTAGCTAATAAATGAACTAGGATGAAATAAAAACCCATAATATTATAAATACAAAAAACAGTTTTTATAATAACAGTATATGACATTGCATTACCATACTTATCCAAATGGCCTACGTATAATATACGAGAAATCGAAAACAAATGCTCCTTTAACGCATATTTATCTATTTTGCAATGTGGGCTCAGTGCATGAATCAGATAACCTACATGGCGCCTCACATTTTATAGAGCACATGTGTTTCAAGGGAACAAAGAATATTCCCAAAGCCAAAGACATTTTTATAGAATACGATAAAATTGGCGCGGAATTCAATGCATTTACAATAAAACGCGCAACTGGATATACAGTGACGTGTCAGAACGATTATTTTCACAATTGTGTAAATATCCTCGGTGACATGATGTTTCATTCTACTTTTCCCAAAGAGGAATACAAAAAGGAATATGATGTTGTTCGAGAAGAGAACATTGCAGATAACAACGATTTTGAAGATATTATAAATACGAACACCGATTTGTTGCTATATAAAGGTAGTTCATACGCCAACCCAATAGATTCTATCAAATATCACAACAAAACTCCTCCTGATTATAATTCGATTATTGATTTCTATCATTATTTCTATCAACCGCAAAACATGATTCTAAGTGTTGTATCCTCATTGCCCTTTTCAAAAATAAAATCCCTCGTTTCGACCACAATATTATCAAAATATATTCGTGATATTCCTATTCGACCATGCGGTTCCCCTATCTGTCACGAATTGTCGTCTCAGACAGATATACAATATCATTTACAGAATAGAAAAGGGGTTGAAAATACTTTACTTACAATAGGGTTTAGAACGTGCGATATGAATTCACCAGATATGTATAAATTGGAATTATTAAGAACTATTTTAATTGGAGGTATGAGTGGCCGTTTATTCATGTTATTGCGCGAGAAACACGGGCTAACCTATAGTATTCGCGTTGAAACTGAGAATCATGAAAAGCACGGTGGTTTTGTTATATTTACGCAAACAGATTCGGCGAAATTATTGAAAAATGGTGGTGATTCCAACGGGGTTCTCCCTCTTATAGTAAAATCTTTGGCTGATTTAGTAAAAAAGGGTGTGACTGAAGAAGAATTCGAGATAGCAAAGGGGAATATGAAAGGGGATTTTATAATACAGACAACAGACGATGATGAAAGGGCAAATTATAATGGATTTGAGTGGCTTGTTCGAGAAAAAAAAGAGGACATTGTTCCATACGATGATATATATCGCACATTTATCCATCCATTGAAACATGGCGATATACAGGATGTAATTCGTAAATATTTTAAAAGGGATAAAATGACGGTTTGTATATTATCTGAAAAAGTCCATTCTTTAAGTAAAATTAAAAAATGTTTTGATGATTCATCTCTCTAATACGACATCACTCATTTTTACCTTCAAAAATATGTTTTAGTATATATATACAATGAATTGGATTCTTTCCGTTTACGTTGCGCTTCTTTTCTTCATTTTGACTCCTGGTGTTCTTGTGCGCCTTCCTCCCAAGAGTGGATTGATGACTGTTGCCGCCTTCCACGCTCTTGTGTTTGCCCTTATCTGGACTTTCACTCACAAGCTTGTGTGGAAATTCTCTGCAGGCAAAGAGGGAAACGCCCCTATGACTCCTACCCATACTCCCATGGATGAAAAGGACAAGAAGAAGCAGTAAACCGTCATTTTCATAAAGTGTAAAAATTCATAGAGATTTTTCTTTTCATTCTATAATGTATAACACGGATTTACATTATAGCAATATATACCAAGACACAATATATGAATAACAACGACATTTTAGGGTATTGCATTATTGTATTTATTCTGATTATATGTATCTATGTGTATTTTGACAATTTAGATAGTTTTCAATTAAAATGTATTGTATCTGGCGTAGATGGCAATAAATATTGCGTTCGAGAGCGTTCAAAGTTACAAGCAGCGAGTGATTTATTGGCATCCGTCACAGATAAATGTAAAAAACTGGTTTCATACGTGGATAAAAAACACCCAAAGAATGAAAATATTCAGCGCTTGGTAAAAGGGTTTAACCCAAAAAAAGTAATGGAAACATTACCAACCAGTGAATTCACGGCATACAGCGAGAATAAGGGTGAGAAATTGGCGTTTTGTTTGAATAGAAAAAAGAAGGATAACAATGATTTGATTGATGAGAATACATTGATGTTTGTCGCAATACATGAACTATCTCATATTATGACGAAATCTATAGGACACAAGAGCGAATTTTGGGAGAATTTTAAATTTTTATTAGAAGAAGCAAAGGCCGCTGGATTACATCAACCCGTGGATTATAAAAAGGAGCCTCAAGAATATTGTGGTATGAAAATCCATGACAATCCATATTATGATGTATAATAGACAAATGCGATTCAGTCTAACCAATTGTAATATGCCGTGAAATATATGCTTTATGAATATATAATGCATATATCTAAACCGATTGGATTCTTTTACAAAGAAATTCCGGAAATAACGAGCATTTCTGGTTGGTTCTCAATAGGTGTAAATGTTTTAATTGTATATACGATATCAGATTGTCCGTCTTGACAATGCAAACCAGACATGGAACCAATTCCATGATTTAATACATTGTCACTCGCGAATGATGGTATAATCGTATAATCGGCAGGTTTTTCAATAATAAAATAGTTGTGTTCGCCTTCGAGTATTGCATAAATATCTTTCAAATGAACGTATCTTATAGGCAAACCTATTTGTTGTATATTGAAATATCGTGTTTGTGGAATGACTGTGTGCTCTAACAACGCCCATGTTTCTGGGTCAGTCCAATTACCTACAATTTCGCACATACATCCGTAAAATACAGAATTGTCTTTTTCGCCGAGTTGAATCATTGATTTTATGCGTTCTTTGCTTGCCATGTAATAATGTTCGTTCATTCGAAATACAATGTTATCCTTTGGATTTTCTTTTATAAAACTTTGAATGGATACATCGCCGTCGATTGGGTCATATCCCATGGTTTCATTCGTCAATATAATATTTCCGGCATCTTCTATTTGATGTTTTTGTGGAGAAGATTGAGTATTATCGTCAAATTGGTCTATATTTTGTGAGTTTCGAATGTGATTTCGCAATTGTTGTTGGAGTCTTTGAACTTGCAATACTTGTTGTTGTAGTATTTGGCGACGACGCTCTTCTTGCTGTTGCTGTTGCTGTTGTTGTTGCTGTTGTTGTTGCTGTTGTTGTTGCTGTTGTTGTTGCTCTTGTTGTTGCTCTTGTTGTTGCTGTTGTTGTTGCTGTTGTTGTTGCTGTTGTTGTTGTTGCTCTCTTTCTTGCATTATTTCATTTTCGCGAGATAATCTATTTCTAGATAATTCAAACTGTATTCTACGCCGCCGTTGATACTCTCGTATCTGAATTTCATGGTCGGTTAAATTTTGTGTATCATTCGTATTTGATACTGACTCTGTAGATTCCTGAGGTGTTTCTACGGGTGCAATTGGTGTTTCCATAGGGGCATTCCGTGTTTCTACGGATGCAATTGGTGTTTCCATAGTGGCATTCGGTGTTTCCATAGTGGCATTCTGTGTTTCCATAGGGGCGTTCGGCGTTTCTACGGGTGGTGGATGATGCAATCTTTGTTGTTGTTGTGCGTGTATTAACTCTAATCTGGATTGAAAAGGACAATGAATAATTTCAATCGGCGCATTTTCGTCTACTTGTGAAGGAGAATCCTCGTGTAAGTTTACACTCGGCCATCCACGCCTTATTGCAATCCGTGGATAATATGTAAAATAATTAAGTATTTCAGGAATGAATGAAGATAGACACATATGATTCTGTTGTCCCACCACCGACAAATGTTTATTTTCAGTGATAGCATAAAACACCCCTTGGACGAAAGTTTCATATGTAATTTCCGACTGGGGTTCTCTAAATAAATTCGTTTTAAAATTAGAAGACGACCATTTTGCAAACTTCATTAAATTATCCATTGTATATGCAGTGCCGTCCATTCTATTCATCAATACAGAAATAAACATCAAATCGCTTATGAAACTAATATAATCATTAATATCCAATTTTCCATCTCCATCGTCATCATATAAATTAAATATATTTTGAACTATTTCTGTTAATATATTTTCAAGCCTATTCTGTGCACTGAACATTTGTGATAAAAATTGTGATTCAAATGAATTTTCCATTGGCTCTATAGTATGAATGGAAAATCTATTTTTCGAAAAATATGGTGCAAAATGGCGCGTTGCTCTATATTCAGTAAATACATTTATTTTTTATTTCTTACACTATAACTCATTGTCCTGCATTGTATGACATCCGGATAATCAGGGCAAACAGCGCTGTCGCAAATATATTTTTTATTTCGTTTTCCACCAACCATTTTTTCTATACTAGTAACAGGTGTGATTTTGTTTACATCTATACTCCAATGTTCCGGTAGATTTTCACCGTTGCGAATGATATGAGACGCACGCAGATACCACGTGTATGTTTTTTGACATATATCAGGCATTTTTTTTATTTCAGTAAAAAATTCCGACCACGTATTGGTTTTATTCCATATAGGTTGAAAAATTTCATTCAAGTCATTATTCATGAAATCAAAATATGCAGGTTTATGGAATGGATTTGTAAAATTATGAGAAAAAGATTGGTATAGTAATCTCTGTGTTTTGTTTGTTGGATAGGCGCGAAGTTTATCATCATACCATGTCTTTCCTTCGTGAAACAAGAAATAATGATGATTCAAAAACATTTTTACTATTTTACCATTTGGAAGCAAACACTTAAAAAAACTGTTATCTAGAAAATTTACACGAGTTATAGGCGCGTATTTTTGTAGCAATTGGACGGACAAATAAAATAGACGAACAGTATTTTCTCCTCTTATTGACATTTCTCCGTCAACGCAACGTTGGCCGTCTGTATGTAACCATTGCAATTCAGTTGTATTACTTTTCCTATCAAACATGTATTCTATACACATGTCTTTTCCACCAATTTTCAAGAAATCGAATACAGGGTCGCTCGGTTTATATTTTACCGAAACTGATTTATTTACGGTAAATATGTTTTTATCAAAAGCGCGAACTTTATAGGATTCATTATCTTGAGAATAGGTTTCCATTTATACCCGAGTGTTGGTGTAAGTTTCAGCTATATAATCTATATTTGTATAGCTTTATTCATGTTTATCGGTGAAAAACTTTTATGTATAAACCTTTGCGCGTTTTCAATGCGAAAATGTGTAATTCATCAAGCGCCAGACTCAAGTAACGATTTGAAATGACTCTCCGTTGGAGCGTCCAATTTTAGAGCAACGCTGGCATAAACAAATGTATATAATCTATATAGTAGTAAAAATATAGATTATGAAGAATCGCAAGTCGAGAAGATACAATAAAACATGTTCCAAAACAAAACCGAAAAAGAGACAAACTACGAAAAAGTCTCACATGAGAAGACAAAAAGGAGGTTTTTGGCCCTTTAGTGATGACAAAACAACAGAAGCAGACACATCTACAGCAATACTACCAACATCCAGCACAAAAGAACTCATGTCTGCATCTCAAAAACACGACATTGATTCACAATCCTCGGCAACCAATATTTCTCTATATCAAATCGCTAAAGAAAAAAATGCCGCAGCAGCAACATCGGCCGCGGTTTTATCGGGTCTAACTTTAGCAGGATATGGTGTCATATCCGGTTTATCAGCAACAGGCGTGGGTCTACCTCTTGCCGGTGCATTGGCCGGTGTTTTATTGTTATCGAATAAGATGGCGTCACTCTATGTAAATAATCAAAAAACGAAAGCGGTTATGTATGATGTTATGAATATCATCTCGAACTGTTATCGATTGAATGATGTTATCAATAAAACAATGGGGATTTTTACTATATATATTTACAACCAAACAGGATTCGCAACAATTGTAATTCCATTCAAAGATGAAAATCAATATAAAACATTATTGGAACAGGCACTCGAAGAAAAGGCGCAGAGTTTAGGTCTTACAAAACAAACTGGCGGCGGATATAAAGAAGAATTCAAGACGAATTTAGTGGGAAAATGCAGTATGAATGAGGATATCAAAGAACGCATTCGTGAAAAGATTGAAGATTTGACGAATTTATTATTGAAGAATGCAACTGACCGTATATTGGATATATTAAAGAATGACACCGATGTAATAAATTCTGGGTTTGGTGAAGCAGTAAAGAAAGAATTGACGCGACGAAATCAAAGTATGTCGAAAACTCTCAGTAAAATAAAGCGTGGACTAGATAGAACAGTAAACTCATCTGCCATTCAAAACGACATTTTGAAGGATTTGACGATTATCAACGGATTTTTCAATATACTCAAAAGCCAATACGACATGACTTTGGAACTATATGAAAGAGAGTTTGGAGAAGATTGGAATAAAATTTGGGGGGTTATCCAAAGCACCGATGAATACATAAATTATATGGAGCCGAAAGATGTTCGAGTTGCTGCAGAACAAATTTCAAAGAGCGAAGAGACAACGAAAGTCGCTGCAACCATTGTAACAGCGGATATACAAAATAACCCCGAACCCCAACCGGAAGATGTTTCGACTCAGCCAGAGTCTAACAACCAAACCACCGAAACAATGACTGACAACCAAACCCCCTAATACTAATCATTTTCCATCTAGAACCATGATAAACCACTGCTACTATGGTGGCGAGTAGCGCAGTAAACTTCCATATTTTCCAAATCTTCATTCTATAAGAAAAACAATTTATTATAGAATTATCCGTATCTACATACATATTCAAGTGTGTAATTATGAGTGACTTTACTGACACGAAATGTCAGTAATTTTACATGGGGAAACCAACAAGGTTAAATCCGATTCCCATACCAGCACCATTGCGAGCAGAGGCACCCATAGATGGGATAAACACATCAAGAATGCTAAAGGTAGCGGCGGCAGTTAAGGCGACAATGACAATCTCCTCAATGTTTAAGGGCTTTTTGGGGATAATAACTAATACAAGAGAGACAACAAGGCCTTCTATTAAATATTTGATGGCGCGTTTTACGAATTCGGTGAGATCCATTTTTTATATATAGTATTAAAACAAAAAAAATAAATCAAAGTTATCAATATGAATAAGTTGTCCTAAATAATAATGTTATCATTGCAAATTACTTAAATAGATTGTTTTATATATTCCATTAAAATGTCCTCATTTGAAAGAAAGGTGTTGGAAACCGGTGAACGTAACCCTAAATATGTTGATTTGTGCGATGAAGACCCTCCGGTTGCCGGACAAAAATTCGTATGTATGTCGTTTGTTTCTCCCGAAAAAATCCTAAAGAAACGCGAGGTCTATCTTTTCGAACAATTTATGAAGCAATGGGAGTTTTCTAAATCTATGGAAAGATATTTCGAGTTCGTCCATTTTATCTCGTATAAATACAATCTAAATGTTTCGCAGTTGATTGACGATTTTAATGAGTTTGTGCGCGAAGAGACAGACAAGCTAAAGAAGTCGGGAATCGAGGATGATTTCAAGAATTTTATAGATAAGCAAGAGGATAAGCTAAACGACCAATTTGGCCGCGAACATGCTTTCCAGACGTCGGTGCGCGGATTAAAGGTTCGCGGTAGTTATTCTACTCAAGAAGAGGCGGAATTGCGCTGCAAGAAGATTCGCGAACAAGACCCGAACCACGACATTTTCGTTGCACCTGTTGGTGTGTGGGTTCCATGGGATCCGGATGCTTATAAGACAGGCCGCGTGGAGCATCTCGAGGAAGAGTTAAATGCGCTACATAAGGAGAAGCTTAAGAACGAGGAGATGGCGAAGAAGGAATTCGAGGAGCGCGTTCGCGAGACGAAGAAGAAGGCAATTATGGAGAATATCGAGAAGGCGAAGAAGAGTGGCAATGTTCTTACACAGACAATGGACGAGGAGGGCAATCTAGTTGGCGTTCAGCAGACGGTGAATTTCGAAGACCGCGAAGTTTCGGAGGTAGAATCGACTCAGCTTCGCAATGAGTTGTTGATTAGTCGCGCAAATGCAAATACTGAATCCGTGGAAAATCCTTAGACTATTTTTTTTCTATATAATCTATATACAAGATTGATTATATAACCCGACACATAAAAATGACAGACCCAATGCAGTCTCAAATCGACGACATATTGAATCAAAACAAGGTTGATGACCTAAAACGATTTTTAGCAAAACGACAATGTCTGAATAAAACCAACGTCTGTCTCAATTACATGTTTCATTTTATTCAATCGGCGGGAATTTTCACAACCACATTGGCTGCTGGATACAACATAAAGGAGTTGGTTTGGGGTGGAATCGCTTTGAATATCGTGGCGTCTCTTATCAATATTTTCGAACAGACGAACAATACATTGTCGAAACGCTTGATGAAAGACATTGTTGCCATAAAACAGGGGAAATATGTGGACGAGGGGTTGGCAGTTGAGGCAGATAAAAATCAGGCGGAGAAGAATGCAGAAAACGCCCAATCGAGTAAGGTGCCCGTAGAACCCGAAGCCGATGCAAAACCGAATAATTTGTCTGTTCCGCTGCTCGATTCCAGTGTATAACAAAATTCACAAAAAATTGAAATATTTTTTGTGATGATAATCTCCATCATCTAAGAATCAAAATCAATTACAAATGAGTTCGACAACGTTTTATAGCATTCTTCGTGTTTTGTCTAGTGATACAGATGAACTCCGTATAGTTTCACCAACGGAAACAACGAAACATTTTATTGACACTGCTTGGCAGAACAATGAGTATTCGACACTTGTTGCAAAAACGATGTCGAGAGCTCTTGTGAAAATGCTAATACACATTATTATTAGTTCGAATGAGAAAAACGTAATAAAAAATAAATTCAGTTATTTTAAATCGACTATTGACAACACTTTTATTAATAAAAACACAAAAGACGAGTTTTTGGATATATTCAGTAAAGCCCAGTCTTTGTATAAAAAAATGAATCGTCTTGTATTTATGTATAAATGGAAAAAGGCGCCTATTCGAATGGCAACGGACTTGTTTATGAACCCCATTTCGGAGACACAAAAAAATGTTGTAACTATTATGCATTGTAACGGAAAATTCTTGTTTACTCCACTAGACTTGAAGAATGTATTTGAGAATGCTTTGTCGAATTCTCCTTATTTCTTTGCAGAACCGATTTCACCAAAAAATCCATTCAACAATTTGCCGTTTGATAAAGCAAATCTGTATAACATCTATTTCAAATTGAAACACGGTGAAAATGTAATGTCATCCTTGTTTCATCAATATTTCTTGTCGAATTTCAATTTGAACGTTTTTCGCAATATAAATGCTGTTCTTATTCGCAAAATATATATAGAAAAGTATTTGAAAAATGCGTGTATAAAAAATCTTCATAAGGATTGTTTGGTTATGTTGAGTTCAAATCGTTACTGTAAGAGACTTAATATTGACGAATCTTTTCCTGAGGCTCGGTTGGTTGAAATCATGCGTCCATATTTGGAAATGTATTATATTTATAATTATTCTCTAGATATGTATGCTCGTTCAATTAGTATGAATCAATTGGATTATGCATTGCGTAAATTTGCTGCATACAACCCAGCATTTGGTCGTAAGATATATATTAAGCAGTCTAATAATAAATTTACTCCGACATATAACGACAAACATATTGTTTTTGCAAAATGTGTTTATCACCGTTATAAATATGAGACAAGTCATCTTAATGTATTGGATGACGATGAGGATGAGGACGAGGACGAGGACGAGGACGAGGATGTCCTTGAGGAGAACCTTGATGTCGAAGAGGATGAGGAAGGGGAAGAAAGTGAGGAAGAAAGAGAGCCTAGCCCATTTGTGCCAACGTTCCAAAACATGAGAATATTAGAGTAGAATTACACTATTGTCATGGATTGTCCGCTATTTTATAGTAATATTCGTTTTTGTATTTTGTCTGGTTTTTGATACCGATACTCATTTTCGATGTAGATACACATTCATATTGTGCCGCCTTGGCAATAGTTTCCCATGAACCCAAAATAGAACCCGTCGCTATATCAACTTTCTCCACCTTTTTTCCTGTAGATGATGTAGTCTTATGTTTCGTTTCATTCGCTCGCAAAGAAACACCATAATATCCTTCATTCGAACCTTTATCAGACCAAACAGTAGCCTTAAGAGCATATTCACAAGTATTGAGATAATCTTTTACACTCTTCATGTCAGTTTCGTCACATTCCTTACCCACGCTTTTTTTCCAACGCTGGAACTCATCTAGTAAGACAGTATTTAGTATCTTACCGTTGGGTGAAAATACACATACTTGAAATAAAAACGTTTCGACGTCATTGCAACCAATTGGATAGCGCTTTTTATATGATATATCTTTGAGTTTTACACCTACATACCCATACACAATTTGTTCCTTGTTTTGTCTGGATAATCTAGTAGGTTTGAATCGTGTATCTAGATAATTTTTCAGGGCATGAAATGTTTCCTTCTTTGGTTTGGTCTTGCACCAAATACGAAATTGTCCTTCCATATTGGTTGACGCTTCTTCGAGATCGTGTCTAACTATACACATCGTATCAATGAATTCGTGGAATTTTTTCGTATTTTCGTCTTCGGGTAAAATGGAGTTATGATAAACTGACGAATTTTCTTGAATAGCGTTGTTGATATCCACTGTTTGCTTAGACAATTTTTCTTTTAGTTCTTCGATTTCGAAGGTCTTTTGTTTAATGACTTCGTTGGCTTCTTCGAGCTTTGATGTCAATTCTTTTGATGTCTGTTGTAAATCAGTGTTTTCCTTCAGTAAGCGGTTGAAATTCTCGATGTTATATGTCTTCGTGTGGATTATATCTGTGATATGTTTTGTCAGTTTTTCTATCGTAAATCCCGAATCATAAGCAATGATTTCAGTCTTCCTTTTGCCCTTTATTTCGATGCCGCGAATTTGGCGCTTAATTTTGGGGTGCGCTTTGATAATATTTTCAATTTCAACCTTGTTTTGAACACGGAAAGCGGCAACCAGAATAAAATTGTCATATACTTTGTGATGATTTTGAACTCGAGTTGAAAGGTCATTTGAATGACCGAATTTGACGAGAGTTTCTTTGGATTCATTTGTATTATCTATGGTGCCGAAATAAATACATTCGGTATTTACAGGGAATTGGGCGATGATAGCTTTTTCTACTGCCTTTGCTTTATCTTTGTTCGTTTTTATAATGACGTTATCTTTCTGTTCCAATTGTTTTTTTAGTTCGTCGGATTCTTCTTCAATTATTTTATGTAATAATTCTTCCATTTTCATGTAATATTCGTGTATTTCGGATGCTTTTTTTGTTTGAGCTTTCAAACATAAGGATTTGAAACATTTGATTGTTAGCATAATAATTTGACGGTTTTGACCTCCATTTTTTTTGGTTTTTGAGTCAGTTTCGTTTACCAAATGATTTTCACCCAATTGTGTGGTATTTTTTTCCTCATCTATAATAGTTTCAGGGAAGGTAGATAATTTTTTTTTATAATCAACGTCGATTTTACAATAGGATTCCAATGTTCTAATTGCGTTAAATTTTGAAGAAAAACCCAACCATTTCCATACTTTATCCAAATCGACTACAAAATCGTTGTTTTTGTCGTAATTTAGAGCAACGCGTATTTTAAGTGCCGACTTTGTTAGTCCTTATAAACCTTCAAAGTTCTTCTTTTGGTATATTTCTTTACAAGATGTTTATTTTTATAGTAATCTTTATTATAAGCATAAATGAAGTAATTTTCATAGTTATCCTGCTTAATTTTCCCTATTGATGATTTTACACTTTCGTCTAACGCAGTAAAAGTGTTCGGTTTATCCAACTTGATATAATGTTTCATCTGGTTAAAAAACTGTTCAATGCTATTCAAACGTGGGTGATAAGAAACTGTATATAGTAAGTAATTTCCACTGTCTCTTATTATTTGTTTGGTATTTTCAGTTTTATGTATTTGACCGTTATCTAATACAAACAGTTTGCCCTTTACCTTACTACATATCTTTTTCAAAAATTCATTAAATCGTTCAGCATTTACGGCACCATTTTGATATAATTCAGTTGCTATACATTTTTTATTATTTATCGCAACAACTAAAGAATAATTTTTGAATACTTCATTATTCGTTGTTTTCTTTACACATCTATCTCCCAAAAATGCTCTACAATATTTATGCGTTAGAGATGTGGTTACAGAAGTTTCGTCAATAGAAATAATATCTTCTAATTTGTATTTACGAATTACATCAAAGAATTCTTTTAGTTCTTCTTTTTCGTTTCTAATATTTCCTCTATACGTTTTTGGGAAATGTTTGAATGTTGCTCGTTTTCTTGTAATATTATTATCTCTAATAATATCGGATATTCATATTTTAATGTTTCTTTATTTATAGCACCCATGGAAAAGTGGTTAGACATTTTTCTATAATTATTATGGTAAAATGTTTAAGTAAGTTTTATTTTAAGAAAAATATTTAAAAATTTGTATCCATATATAATAACAAATGGAAGAACCTATTAATTTTAAACGACTTTACGAGTTGTCTATTATAGAAAAAGAACAAATCATGAATGATAATCAGAAACATTTAGAAAAAATTAATGAATTAACGAAAGAATTAAACGAATATAAAATAGAAAATTATGGTAAGAAAACGTATTATCAAAAGAATAAAGAAAAAATTATTGAGAAAGTAAAAGAATATAATAAAACAAATGTAAAATCGCCCGAAAAGATTAAAGAATATAACAAAAAGGCTTATGAAAAACGAAAGTTAAAAAAACTGGAAGAAGTCCAAAATTCAGATAAATGATTATTTAGGAAAAGTTGTGAATAAATAATTATTTAGGAAAAACATTTAGAATTATTTTCTCATTCTAATCTATAGAATGGAACTGGAAGAAAAACCTCCTGACCCACCTGAAAACGAGAAAGTCTATAGGGTTATAAAGTGTCCGTTGAAATGTGTGTTGAAAAGGTATGATATATTACAACCTATTATTGAAAAAGCTGTTGTGGATATAAACGAAATCGTTGTCTTGTCTTATCAATTCATACGGTTATATTTACTTGATAAGTTCAATAATAAAAAAGAACTACCCACTATCAATAAGCAATTTGTATTAGATGTTATAAAGACAGTTAGTTCGCCAAACTCAAAACGAGGTCAAAAAACAAAGGAAGAAAATATCAAAAATGCCTCTGGAAAAATAGACATGAAACGGTTTTATAGAGAAGAGTTTTCGCAATTAGTTTCTAATCAACCCTGTTATTCCAATAAAACATGTATAATAGCAATTACCGCAAATGAAATAATTACTTGTATCAATACTAACATTTCCACTCATTTTGTAAAACATCTTTTCAAGTATGTCAATTTGTTATTCAAAGTTCCAAAAACAATTGAAATAAAGAAAGAAAAAAATAAGGAAAAACGCAAGGAACTCTACAAAGAACTTAACCAAGATATAAGAGATTTGAAAAGCGATTTAATCAATAATAAAATAGAAGTTTCGAAACCAGAATATCATAAATGGATTAAGGAAAATAAGGGATTTTTATTTCCAACCAAAGTGAATAAATCAGTTGCGTATGATGTAAAGGCAAACCCAGAAAAATATATCAAGTATTCGTTTTATATCAACAAGAAAATAGAAGAACTAGGAAAAAGACCTTATCAAGTAATACCACAAAGAAATAATATTGTCCCCAAACATATTGTTTTGAATACACAGGCAATCGTGGATTTGATTGATGATAAAAAACGAGACTTATTTGAATATAACAAAAGCGAATTGGTATTACATGCGAAGAAACATCAAAAACATATTTGGAGTAAAATCTTAAAATTAGAAAAGAAAAATATTTTCAAACAGAAAGAATACGTTTTTTATAATCAAATCATTACGGATGGTTTTAGTTGTTCACTACTTTTTATTTTGAAAAAATACAAGGATAAGGAATATGGTGATAAATTGCCTTCTGTAAATAATGAAATAGAATTTACCAAGTTAGAAGATTTATCCAAGGAAGTATGTGATGAATATCTAACAGATAAATACAAGTTGGTTTCTTTAGACCCTGGTAAAATCAGACCCATTGCTATCATTGATGAAAATAACAAATTCTTCAAATATACTGCTTGTAGAAGACGCTTTGAAACTTATACCAAGCAAAGCGGTTCTATTATCAATAAAGAAAAAATAAAGCATAACATCAAGCCAAAAGAAGCAGTATTATCTGATTATAAATCAAGGACACTCAACCAAGAAGAATATAAGAATTTCATAATAAATAAAACGAAAATCAACAATGAAATAAAACATTTTTACCAAAGACAACTTTTCAGAAAATTAGCATTCCGTAGATATGTAAGAACAAAACAAAGTGAAGTAAAACTATTGAATGAAATAGAGAATACCTATCTCACCAAAGAAGAAAAGGAAACTGGTAAGAAAATTGTTATTTTACACGGTGATTACAGCAGGGCAACACAAATGAAAGGCACTATTCCAACACCAAATATAGGAATGAAAAAGTTGTTATTGAGTAGGTTTGAAATTATTGATGTAAATGAATTCAATACCAGTAAATTATACAATAAAACTTTGAAAGAAATGGAAAATGTGAAAGTAAAAAGAAGGAAACATATGAAGCAACTCCACGAAATACTAACTCCAAAAGAGGAAACCAATTGTCGTATATTCGTGAATAGAGATGTGAATGCTTGTAAGAATATTTTATTACTTGGAAAATGTTATTTAGCGAACCAAACAAGACCAGAGGAATTCAAACGCCAAGTAGTAAAGAAGGAAGTAATAAAGAAACCAAGAAAAACAAAACAACAAATAGTTGTTCCGTCTGGGTAGTTAGACGGAATAACATTCTGGTGGGAACTTGTATATCTACCCAATCTTATATACGAGTAAAAAGCCCACTATCTTGAATATAGCAAGTATGCGCGTGTATTTTAAGTGTCTTTATTTTTTGCCTATGTAATTCGGCACTTAAAATACGCGTTGCTCTAGATAACAAAAGAAACTGCTTACAAATAATTGTTGTTCAAATCCAGTGAATGTTTCTTGAATATTTATCAATAATTTGTTGTTGTATGTGCTAGAAAGTTTGACAATAGGGTTTTTTTCAATAAGTTCAACGATGTTGAGTTCGGTCATCTTATTATATTAGTTATAATTGTTTGTTCTTTATATTGATATTGTAGTTTAATAAATGATAAAGCGGTTTTTGAAAAGCGGTTTTACATTCATTATTCAACTGTAGTATTTTCCAAAGAAAACCGCTTCTCCCATATGAGAAGCGGTTTTCTTTCCAAAATGCAAGGTCGCTTTTCGTTTTCAAAAGCGGTTTTGTATATTTCCAAAATGCAGGGTCGCTTTTCGTTTTCAAAAGCGGTTTTTGAAAAAGCGGTTTTGTATATTTCCAAAATGCAGGGTCGCTTTTCGTTTTCAAAAGCGGTTTTTGAAAAAGCGGTTTTGAAAATTACATTAAAGTACTCAATTACCACTTCGTTTTTTTCACATTGATTGGCTGTGCGCTCTTCTTTTTTGATTTGCTCGGGTCGTAAGCCTCGTCTTCATCGTCCGACCCCATACTCTTCGATATTTCCCAGAATTCTTTCGAACCCAACTTGAAATCAGGGTGGTCTTGTGCCTTATACCAAAATATTTGGTCATTCAATTTGTTCGATTTCGCATTGTTATTGATAACCAAACATTCATAATTCTCTGTGGTTTGATCCATTACAGCACAAAACGACTCTAATGTTGGAAACATACTCGCATAATTCTCCCATATCTTTTTACGATTTACCAAATATGGTTCACGAAGAATAAAAACGTAGTCGATATTGGTGCGGAGATTTGGAGGAATGCCCAAAGGATATTGCATTGTGATGATCAACATGACCTTCCAATGCCTTCCGTTCATGAATAGCAAACGCATCATCTTATCACGAGTCCATGATTGGTCGTATAAACAATCATCTAAAATAACGAAAGTCCTCGGGTCAATTGTCGTTTTACGATACGTTTCAATTTCTTTATTCACCTGCTTTAACACCGTTCTCTGTCTTCTCAATACATTCTCAATAAGAGCCGTGTTATACTCATCGTGAATGAACAATTTGGGGACGTGCGCTGCATAAAACCCGTTACCGGCTTCAGTCCCGGATATAACAGTGCCGATTGGAATATCTTGGTGATAAAACAACAAATCTCTTACTAAGTATGACTTACCTGTATCACGACGGCCAATTAATACAACAACTGGGCCCTTATTCTCATCAGGTTTGAATGTAATTGATTTCATATCAAACTTTTTTAACTCTAATGTCATATTTTATTCTTTAGAATACAATAACAAAGCATATTATTGTATTCAAAACAACGAGTGACATTTTGTTTATTATTGTTAGTTAAAAAGGAGGATTAAAAATATAGCAAGCAGTTATACCATTTAGTAAAATAAATGCTTTCTCCTAAATTCGAGCTTTACTATACCAAAATTGAACCTTTGGATTTACAATCTTTAGAAAAAGACGCTTTGTTATCTATAGATGACGTAAATAATCAATATAAACCATTTCATATAACTAAATTTCAAAACTACAACCCAGTTTACTCTAGATTTTTTGAATTAACTTCGAAAAACTACAACCGTATTACATTGAATCATAGGTATCACATTAAAACGCTGTTTCAAGTTTTAGACACGGAAACAAATGAAACCATTTATCGAGACGTTTTTGTGAAATATTCTCCTCTTTTAGACCCGATAAAGTATATGACGGGAAAATATGAAAAATACGGGGGTTTATTGCATACATTGCCTTCTAGTTCAGATGCAAATCATGTTTGCCTGAATAAAATAAAGGATTCAAATAATGTTTCTTATGTTGATAATTTCTTTTATTATCTCACTACGCAATTGTTAAATCATCATAATTTTTTACACGGAGTCGAGTATTATGGTTCTTTTTTAGGAATTCAAGAGAAATTTAAAATGAATGTTTCGGACGATTTGGAATATTTGTCTGATTCATCTTATTTCATTGAAAACTATAATAAATTATACACCGTCACTCACCCATATATGAACGAGTTTGTAAAAAACAGCACATCTTCTCGTGCGAATAAAAATAAAATTGTTATTTCGAATTCTCGTAATACGAGCGAGGTGTCGATAGGGGCGCTTGATATTTGCGATAATTCGGGTGATTCGAATGGTGTTCTCGATGAATTAGATTTGGTTTATGAAAAAGAAATAAATACTGTTCGAAATTCTGTTAGTGGAGACGACTCTAGTGATTCTCTAGACGATGATTATGTTTCGAGCAGCGAATGTGATGATGATGATGATGATGATGATGTTTCGAGCAGCGAATGTGATGATGATGATTCGGGAAGTGAATGCGATCATGATGATTCAGGCAGCGAATGCGATGATGATTCAGGCAGCGAATGCGATGATGATTCAGGCAGCGAATGCAATAGTTCAAGTAAATCAAATGGAGATGAATCGAGCCAATCATCAGGGAGTGGTTCATCTACGGATGAGGAAGAAATCCAATATGCATATATTAACAATTTCCCCATCCAAATGATTTGTCTCGAAAAATGCGACGGAACATTAGATGAGCTTTTTGAAAAAGATAAAATAGACGAGGAAGAAGGTATGGCAATTTTGTTCCAAATCATAATGACACTACTTGTTTACCAAAAAGCTTTTCATTTTACACACAATGATTTACACACAAACAATATTATGTATAAAAATACGACAGTGGAATATTTGTATTATCAATATAAAAAACAAGTGTATCGTGTGCCTACTTATGGTAAAATCTATAAAATCATTGATTTTGGAAGAGCGATTTATCGTTATAAAAACGAATTGTTTTGCAGCGACAGTTTTGCAAATGGCGGAGATGCGTCGACTCAATATAACTGCGAACCTTATATGGATGAAAATAAACCGCGTCTTGAACCTAATTACAGTTTCGACTTATGTCGATTGGGTTGTTCTATTTATGATTTCATTATTGAAGAAGAGTATGATACAAAAAAATTTAATGAACTTCAAAAAATAATTTACAATTGGTGTTTAGATGATAACGGTAAAAATGTGCTATATAAGAAAAATGGTGACGAACGATATCCGGGGTTCAAACTATACAAAATGATTGCAAGAACCGTTCACCGACACACCCCCGAACAACAATTGAAGAATTCATATTACAATCGTTATATACATTCCCATAAAGGAGAACATTTTATAAATATCGATGATTTTCCTACTTATGTAACAGGCTCAGATTGAATATGAGAAAAACTGCGATTTGTTGAAAATTTGAAACGGGCATTGACTGTATGGACGGTTCACCATAAATAAAATTGATTCGAAAAATTTTATTTATTATTTTATTTGTTTTATTTATTTTTTACTTTAAATATATAACAAATGCATATTGCAGTTCTTGTATATGGTAGATTGAACAAATGCGTTGAACATCACAGTAATATAATGGAAAGTTTGGGAAAAAATAATGATATTGATTTTTTTTGTTCATCTGACAATTCACCCGAATCACTGATAAATTCATTCATTTCTCTATATAAACCAATATTGTATAATAACAGACCTATAAAATACGAGTATGATTTAAGCAAATATTCGGGCAAAAGAAGTGAAACAAATATTCATAATATGACATGCCATTTCATAAACAAGAACCGAGTTTTGATTTTATTAGAAGAACATACGTGTTGTATTTTCTAACATAATCATTTACAAACCTTTCTATTTTAGGAGTAATTTTAATATTATGATTTTTACGTGTTTTTCTATTTACATTTCCATTTTGGTTATATTGTTTTACCCATCGTGATAATGATTGATATTTACATTTGAATAACTTACAAGTATCGCGCATATCATCTTTTCCTTCTAAATAATGTTTTACAGCAACTTCTTTATAATCTTCACTATGATGCGACATAATACATATATATAAAATTATTTAAAAAATATTTAGGAATATATTATAATGGAAAATAATGATGATTTAAAAAATGAAAATGATAAATTAAAACAAAGGATAAATGAACTAGAAAAACATTTAAAAAAGTATACAAATAGTAAAGGTCATCAAGAATATTATGAAAAGAATAAAGAAACAATTAAGAAAAAGGGAAATATACATTTAACAAAACTTAAAGAAGAAAATCCAGACAAATTAAAAGAATATAGAAGAAGGGCGTATTTAAAAAGAAAGGAAAAATTACAAAAAGAAAAAGAAATTATTGAGAATATTTAGGAAAATTTAAATACATTTAATTAAATGTATTTAAAAAATAAAATATTTAGGTAATATATAGAATGGCGAAAAAGAAGAAACAACAGGACAATCCTGAAAAATACAGATGTTTCAAAGTTCCTATTACTGCTATTTTACATAAGGATAATGATATAGCGAAACGAAATATGATGATTTTACAAGATGCTATTTCACGAGCTAACAAAATAACTTCTAAATCGTATTTATTATTACGATTATGGGTTTTACAAAAATACCATAATGATATTGTTATTCCTGAAATTACAACTGATACTATTTCTATGGCGATGAAATCTGTATTGAAACCTTCTTCTGGACCAAAACCAAAAGGAAATAATCAACTTTTATTACAAGAGTTTCAAACCCTATATGAGTTTTCATTAGAGGATGGAAAAAATCTATCTGCTATATTAGATTATTATGCTACCACTATGCTAACATCTATTACCAATAACATTAAAATACACTTTTTTGATTATGTAAATCGGTTTATCAATTCTTATTTCAAAGCAATTTACAAGGAAGAAATTACTAATAAAGTATTCAAAAAACAACTCTTCAAAGAACTTCGTATTGTGAAAAATGATATTTTGAATAATACTTTATTATGTGATGAAAAATACCATACATGGATAAATGAAACCAGATATAAAATCGTTCCAAAAGAGTATGATACCAGTTATTACTATGATGTATGTTGCGAACCATACAAGTATCTAAAACATATGATTTTTATGTGTTTAGAACTGGAAAGATTAGAAACAAAGTCATTCCAATTTTTTCCAATTCAAACTAACGCTGTTCCAAGACATATTCAAGTAGATACAAAGGCAATGGTAGAATTATTTTTAGATACAAAACGAGATGAAAAACTAATGAAAATCTGTAAGTTTCCTGAAAAAGATGGTAAAATAATGAAATCGGTATCTAACAATCTAATGTATTGTCTGGAAGAAAACAAGGAGTTTATATGGGATTATTTATGGGATGTGAAACAAACACGCAAAAATTACCAGTTTGATTATACTATTATTACAGATGGATATGCGACATCTTTGCGATTTCTTCATAAAGATTGTGTGGAAGAAGAACAACAAAAGAAAGATAAGAAAAAAGCTGGAAAAAAAGCATTACAAGGTCTTACCAAAGAAGAAAAGAAACAACAACAAAAAAAACTTACGAAACTATTACGAAAGCAACGCATGGAAAATCCACCAAAGAAAAAAGGAACAACTAAAGACTTACCAGAGTTTCCGTATATTGATGAATTACCAATCGAAGCATTAAAGGGAAAACATATTTTTATTGACCCTGGAAAGCGTAGTTTATTTACCATGATGGATGATAAAGGGAAGTTTTGTTCTTATACAAATGGTATGCGTATCAAAGAAACAAAACGATTGAAATATCAAAGATTACTAAAAAATTACAAGGATAAAATCCACATTACAGAAACCGAAGAAACCTTAAACAAATATAACTCTAAAAGTTGTAATATGGATAAGTTCAAGGAATATATAGCAAAAAAACTGGAAGTAAATGATATAGTTGTTCCATTATATCAAAATATTCAATTTCGTAAATACAAATGGTATGCGTTCATCAATAAGAAGCGAAGTGAAGATAATATGCTGAATATGATTGAGAAAAAGTATAGCAAAGACCATACTATTATCATAGGAGATTGGAGTATAGGGAAGCAAATGAGAAACTTTATCTCCACTCCAAACTTATCATTGAAAAGAAAATTAAAGGAGCGTTTCAAAGTATATAACATAGATGAGTTTAGGACATCATGTTTATCATACAAAACGAAAGACCTTTGTAAAAATCTATATTTGCCTGATAAGAAAGGCGAAGATAGAAAAATCCACTCTATCCTAACATATCAAATGGAAAACAACAGGAAAGGGTGTATCAACCGAGATAAGAACGGATGTAAAAATATTCGTTATGTATTCAACTACTACAAGAAAACAGGAAAAAGACCTGAAAAGTTTAGAAGGGAATACAAACTAGAAAGAATAGCATCAACCACCGAAACGAAAGTGGAGGTTGTCAAGTGTGCTAATGCCTGAAAAGGTGCTTTTACACCACAATAACAAAAAAGAAATGGACGATAATTTTATTTTTTTAAGGTAATTTTGTCTCATTTTTCTTTTCGGTCGGTGTAATAGTATCTACATTCCGGCGGGTTACGACCATGTAAATAATGGGGTAAACGACCAAATTGCGTATGGAAAGATGGATGTTATGAAAAAATATAATTCTATAAATGCTGTAGATTTATTAGAGAAAAAACTTTCTATACCACATCCAGAATCTCTAAATTGTGCGAATATTCGTTATTATGGTCTAAAAATAAATAGACCTCGTATAATTTATTACATTGATAGATAAAAACAATCAACTCTATTCGATGAAGAAAATGCTATAGTTGTGAGTGTTTTGGGGATAATTAGACGAATAATCCCCTGTTTTGGGGATAATTAGACGAATTATCCCCTGTTTTGGGGATTATTAGACGAATTATCCCCTGTTTTGGGGATTATTAGACGAATTATCCCCTAAATGGAGACCATTTGTCTAATCCGCGTTTATTGCGAAATTTTCTTTGAAAAAAATATGCAGCCAGACTAAAATTATTTTTTCTGTATTTACAGCATTATCGGGCAAAACCGAATTTTCACGTTTTTTGAAAACAAAGAAAGTGTTTGGGTTTTTCATTTTGGACATTTTATTTTTGTCCATTTTGAAAAAGCTCGACCCTTTCTTTGTTTTGAAAAATACACGATTCAGTTTCATACGTATGAAATCTTAAAAACTCATATGTATCACTATATATAACCTACCAAATCATATATAGTAAGAGAAAAGTAGTATCATAAAAATTATGACATCACTTATCGAAAAGCCATTTTTTCTCCATATCCAACATGAGCCTCTCATAATTCACATTCCGGTTTTCGATGTCACTATAACTCTCTGCTTGTATCACAGTAGGCGGTGTTATCATGAACCACACTCCCGTTAATTGCAATCGCTTCCAATACATATCGAGTGCATACTCCTGTTTATTTTCAGGTTCACGCATCAAATTCTGAGCGCTTTCTTTAAAATTAACCAATAATGTGTCGTAATAATGCTTTTTCACAATATAACCCGTAGTGGTTTGGCAATTATAAATTCTCGCATAATAATCAGTTATTATGTCATAAGGGGGCACATTATTCCCACCGATAATTAATACATCCCAATGAAAGGTATTATTTCGAGCAAACAACTCCATATTCGATTTTAATAATTCGGGGTTCGTAAAACATATGTCGTCTTCACATATAAATACATATTCATAATCGCGTTTTTTTGCCATTTCTAAACAACGAATGTGACTTAAAGTGCATCCAATCGCGCCCGTTTTCGTTCGAACTGCGTTTACACGCTCTGCGCGAATTCCCAGTTTTTGAAATTCTCGTTTCGAGTGTTGCAACCTGTCGGTGCGATGTTCTAAATTTATAAATAGTGTATTTTTAAACAGTTCCATTTGTATATATAGAGTCTAGCTTTTATGTCATTTTACACGGGGAACCAATCTTTGTGTGTCCTTGTCAATCGCACATTACAACAAAGAGCCTGATATCAATGGCGCGGGTTGTGTCTTCAATACAGCGACTTCTTGTTTCAGTGACTTGAGGTCTTTTGTCAATTCGAGAACAACAGTTCGTAGAGTATTTATCTCTTGAAATTGCATGTTGATTCTTTCCATCATCTCGCTCGAAATATTAATAATGCTGTGAATACTGTCGTGTATAACGGGAGCGTCAGACGACCATGAAACCTTCTTTTTTTCAGGCTCGGTAACAGGTTGCTTTTCCATTTCGTTTGTCAAGGGTTCGGTGGGAACAGATACGGGCGGTTGGACGTTCATTTGTAACTTCTTTAATTCTTCCTCTCTCTGTTGAATATGGGTTTTAATTAAATCATCCATATTCGTAATCGCGGTATCCTTCTCTTTTTCGCGAAAGTCAATCTCAGTTGGCGACTTTTTCTCTAATAAAGATTCGTATTCCTTTTGTCTCTCTTGAAATTGAGACTGAAATGCCTCTTGTCGATAATGTTGAATATTTTCTCTAGAGAAAGCCGTAGATGGTGGCTGAGATAAAGATGGTGCAGGAGTAGGTGCAGGAGCAGGAGCAGGAGCAGGATTAGGAGCAGGAGCAGGAGCAGGAACAGGCAGTGACGGCGGTTCTGTAACACGTTCACGTATCGAACTTATCATATAAGACAGCGTTTCTCTGTTTAAACGATTCAATTCTTGCAAGTCAATATGAATGTGCTTATTTTTCTCATAGAACATTTGTATTACGGATTTGAACCATCGCTCTTTATGTATGGGTTCGTATTTCGAAAAGAATTGGGTTACTAATTCGGTATTTTGCAATATATTCCATAATAATTGTTGATTTTCAGGATGGACGTATGATGACATGATTGATGTATATAGACATTTATTCAAAAATATCTATATATTACTTTTTTCAACACTTATTTTACTAACGGAACACAAATAAACGCAGTTACTTTCTATTTTTTATAGTATATTGTTTTTTACACCCCGAAGAATGTGAATCCACAGAGCGTATGAAATTATTCGGCGGCTTAGACCGCTTACCATTTATAGTAACAGGGCGTTTTCTTGTTCCACCAGATTGCTTCTTATTGTCTTTTGGAATTTCAACATGGAAGATTGTCTCGTTGTTTTTCAAATAGGTTTTTTTTTGTTCTTCAAATGTGTCTTTTGAATCATTATTTAGTGTTTTACCACGCAAACGTTTAGCTGCATCAATAGAATCTTCAAATATAGCTAAAAGCTGGTTTTCTGTTGCTGCGAATTCTGAAAAAGGTTGTTCATTAAACTGAGGTGTGATGTGTATGTCAGCAACACTCGTGCCGTTTAACATTTTATCTGATATTTTTGTATCTTTTACTGGGAAAATCTTGACGGATATTCCGTTTTTATTTACGTTTTTCTCCTTTTTACTTTTATCTTCGGTCTCATCCCCACTGTCACTCTCCCCGTCACTGTCGCTTCCACTTTCGCTCTCACTCCCACTCTCACTCTCATAATCATCACGACGTTTTGGTGTAAACCTACTTTTTATTTTACCACCAAAACTCTTTATACCCGCCCAAACATGCCCGAATAGTGTTTTTTGACCTGAGTTATTTCGTGGTGTCATTTTCTTTCTATTTTTTATCCTTTCTATAATAAAAGGATAAAAAATCACAAAGACATCAATTATTGAAATAAATTTTTCTATATTTACTTACATATTTATCAGGTATGCGTTTCTCTTTAAAAAACCTTATTTTCTCCGTCTTATTCGTAAGAGATTTATGTTCCGTTTCACCAGTAAGCATTGTAATAATAAAATATAAAGAATACACACCACATTCCGTGTTCCCCATTTGATGTTCTAACGGATAATTCTCATAAAATTTGAAATCTAGAAGAGGTATATGAGACAACCCCTGTTTCTTTATTCTTTTAACTAATTTACGAATTTCCCGAGGTATTTTATTACCTGCACTGTCTAAATAAAAGATAAACTTATCTTCTAAATCCACAAACAAAGACACCCAGTGAGAACCGGGTTCATCGTGTTTATCTAAATTGAATACAATACCTAATTTCGTTTTACCAGAATCATAATAACGTTTAATATCAAAATTACACAATTCCTCCCACACACACTTCTCATCTTGGTCTGTAGGTCGACTATCGAAATCAATCGGTGTGGGCCCAATTACTTTAAAAGATGGGTGTGTCAGTTCATATTGATGGAGCACCTCGATAATGTCGAAATTTGACAACCACTCTTTTGGATTCTTTTTCCATTCTTTTGGCTGCGATGGTGCAAACAAAAATTTCTCTAAATTTTCGCGCATCTCTTTATCATCTATTTCTTTCAACCAACAGTCCTCTTTTCTGCACGAAAACAATCTTTTTCTAAATTCATTCCACAATTCTTGCGGGCGGCTCTCTTTAATCGGGTTATTTGGATGATTTTTGTTATAATGTATTTTTAATTGTTCCAATGCAGCGGGGGTGAAACAACTCCCCTCGATTTGTGTTTTTCCATTCACAATTGGACTACAAACCTGCTTTTTTAATGTGAAATTTTTCGATTTTTTTACAAATCTTTTTGTCTTTGGCATACTATTATTACGAGTATTTTTTATATGTTCCGCCTTGTTATATATTCTTCTCATTTTATTTCGACATAAAAAAATATCATCCACTCACAAAACATCGTTATTCAACTATATGTAAATCTACGTGCAATTAGGACGGGCGGGGCTGGGGCAACATTAGGTATTGAAGTTATGTCTGGTATTCTTGGCGCTGTTTTTTTTGGCAGTGACGACCAATAAAAAAATAAAATTTTTTCTACGTATTATTTATAGATGACCGCAAAACGTAAAACGCAGAAAAAACATTCGAGATCTCAAAAAAGCGGATTAAAACTATTTAGGGGTGGCCTCCCCCTCCACGCCGCCCACGCGGCCCCCACACCCCCCTTATGAATTATGCAAATAGAAATAGAACAAGGATACGGACAGACAACCCAGGTAGTACATATAGTGAGCTAGGACGAATTTTGTCTGATAATTGGAAACGTTTTAGCGATGAAGAGAAAGCAAGTTATAGTGATGAAGCGATTGAATTGCGGCAAATTAAAGAGGCAAAAGATGCACAAAAACGAGTCTTAGATGAATATAAAGAATTTGTTGAAGTGTCAAAAGCTGACCCCACCCCGAGCAGAATCTCTTTTGTTGGCGAAGACTATCGTGAATCAGAAAAACGGTGGCCTGGTATTGGTGGAAAGACGAGAAAAATCAGGAAGTGTCACTCAAAAGAAAGAAGAAAACGTTAGATATTAGGCGTTGAAACTATAACCGTGCTGTTTTTTTTGGCAGCGACGATCAATAAAAAAATAAATGTTATTGAATATTTATTTTCATAACAAACTGGACATTCGTTTATTTCTTGCGACTATCATTATAATTTTGTAAAAGTTGTTTTACACCTTTCACTCATTCAAAACGCCCACAAAGTGGGCGTAAATGAGTGAAAGGTAACGTTGCCTTTGTGCTTTTTCAATGCGAAAAGGTGTAATTTATCATTTTCGTTAAGTATATTTTGTTTTTCTTCCTCTACTTGTTTTATTTTATGTAAGAGTTCTTCAATATTCATTGTCACCTATTACAATATGAAGGTATATTTTTGAATAATTTTAACTATATAAAAATCGGCGTTTGAAATGAAAAAAGGTGTAAATAATATACATTTATGTCCGGGATATATTTAGGAAAAACTATTTTAGTTATTTTTAGTTAAAACAATATAAAAATAAAATATTTATATACTATATAACTAAAATGGGTAAATATAGTTGCGAAAAATGTGCTAAAACCTTTTCTCAAAAATCACACTACGATAAACACTTAACTCGTAAAAACCCTTGTGAAATACAAACTGATAAGATAAAGGCATTAATAGACAAGGCAGTTGAAGAAAAATTGATTGAATTAAACAAAAAATTGATTTCAAATAATACAGAAAACAATATCACAATTAACATCACCGAACAAATGGATATATCAAAAATGAGTAAATTAGAATTAATGGAAAAGTGTAAAGAATTAGGTATTACAAAGTCTAGTTCAAAAAATAAAGGCGAATTAATTGAATTAATAAATAGTAAGACACATACTAAAAAAAAAGTAGAAACAATAATAAAAGATGACGGGGAAATTATTAACTCTATAACTCTAACACCTCCTGTTGACTTTTCACCAACTACAAATGTAATATCATTATTTTCAGGGATGGGCGGAATGGATCTAGGATTTTCAGAACAAGTTATAGTTCATTCTGAAAGCATCTTAACAAGCGATTTTATTGATTCTGCATATACTACAAATGGTTTTGTAAATTTAAAACGCTTACCATTTAAAATTGTATTTCAAAATGATATTCTTCCGGCCGCCAAAAAAGTTGCGGAACTGAATAATTGGAATCATAATTATACATTAAAAGATATAAGAGATTATATAAATGATAATTATGAATTTCCGTCTGCTGATGTAATTACAGGTGGTTTTCCATGTCAAGATTTCAGTCATGCTGGAAAACGTAAAGGGTTTGACGCTGATAGAGGTACATTATATCAATCCTACGTTGAGGTAGTTAAACGAGTTAAACCAATTATATTTGTTGCTGAAAATGTAAATGGACTTTTAACGATGGCTGGAAATCCAATACAAAAAATTATGGACGATTTTGCTGCGGTTGGATATGAAGTAAAATATCAATTGATTAAATGTGAAGATTTTGGAATTCCTCAAACAAGGCATCGGGTTATAATAATGGGAATACGTCTAGATTGTCGCTATAAACTTAAAGATGACTGGAATGTAATTACTGAAAATAAAAAAAAATGTGCTATTAAACATTACTTTATGCATCTGGAAGAACCTGATAAATCAATGGATATGGCACAACAATCTTATTCAAAAGCAGCAAAATTGGAAAAGGGACAGGGCCAAACTGAAATTAAAATGGATGGATTTTGTCCTACAATGCGTGCAGAACATCACGGCAATATTGAATTTCGTCGTTTAAATGGAGGAAAAAATAATGAAGGACATCTACCGGAACGTCGGCTTTCGGTTCGTGAAGCCGCTTTAATTCAAACTTTTCCACCAAACTGTATTTTAACAGAAAAAAAACCATCAAGTATGGCGTATAAACCAATTGGAAACGCAGTACCACCATTATTAGGTTATATAATTGCACGGAAAGTTCAACAAATTTTAGAGTTGTGTCGGGCGGACTGATTCAAGTAATAATTGTCTTCGTTTGATTGGGTCAATTCCGCCAGTTAATACAGCATTAGATATATCAATTTGAAAATATTTTTTTTTAATCAACCTTTGTATCATTTTTTGACTATATTCAATACCACGGGTGTTTTTCCCAAAACTTGTTTTAAATGCGTCTTCTTTTAAATCTTTAACAGCTTCTAGAATTTGTTCTGCTGAAATTGCTATTATTTGTATTGTATGTTTTTTGTTATCGATATAAATTAACAACATATGAGTGTAATTTTTTTTTTCTAATAAAAGCATTTGTTTAATACAATCCCGTGCTTTTGACTCGTCAGAAGTCCATTTTACTTTTATACGCCCTTTTCCAATGGCATTACTGGAATGTTTAATTGAAATACCCTGTCCTTTTACCGTACAATCCGCCCCATTATCTATATTGTCGTCAATATTACAATTGAATTCGTCTCTAATGTCATTATGTAATACGGCTTTCAAATCATCTTCTCTTGCACGACCAACTTCTGGTCCAAGTTTTCCATTACGACGAAACTCACTATCACTAGCAGAATACAAAGCTATTAAACCTTTTTGTGCTTTCTCATTATTTAGTACATTACGTATTATATCAAGTTCTTCAATATTTTCAAGTATTGGATATGTATCGCTTGATGTCGCCATTATGATTATATGTAGTGTTTATTGGTATATTCATAATGGCGAAATAAATTCAATTTTTTTACAATTCGCCTTTTTTATAGTTATTTTATGAAAAAAAATAAATATAAAAAAGGCGAAAAAACAAGTCATAAAAGTCAATATCAAGAAAATATATAGAACTCCCAACAGTTAAATACTACGTGCAATTAGGACGCAAATGCATCATATGTTTGGGGATTTGAATAATTCGCCAAATATTCGCCAAATCCGCAGTGACTTCACGAATGCCGGCTTGCAATTCAGTAATTTCTCTTCGTTGCGACATCATTGTTCCCATACGTTCCGTAGATTTCGGGTAATGCTTCGATTCAAACACTAAATTTATGGTATCAGTAATAGTATCCAAAATCTGAACGTCGTGTGATTCAGTCTCTTTATATAAGATATTAATATTTTTTTGCATTGTCGTAATTTCTTCCGTGGTCTCATCAAATGAATCTTTTACAAAAGTCCGCAAATGGTTCACGGTATTATCTATATCACAATTCATATCTTGCAAGTTTTTTTCTATACACTGTATTTTTTCATTCAATACCGATTCTGTATCCCGTATATCTTGCGACAAACTCTCCTCGATGAGACCGACAGCGTTATATATACGCAACTCTGTATCACGCTTGATTTCCTCCTTATTTTCACGAATTGTATCTGTAATATCTTTTCTTAGATTCTCTTCTATGCGTTGGATGCGTAAATTAAAGTCGTCGATTTGAAGCATCATGGTTTCAAGAGCATATTCGGCGATATCCGCCTCATCATCTTTATTCTTGACATTCGTCAACGATTTCCTATAAGAAATGCGGAAAAGCACGTATTCAATAAATAGAACGCAAAACAGAGCGAAATCGAAATTTGACAACATTTTCTTTTGATGCGATAATGATGTCAAAAACCTTGGAAACTGAATCAGTTCAATTTTTTTCAACGACGTTTTGGAAAATAGTTTGGTAGCGGAAAATCAGACGCAGTTTTACGAACCCTCTCTTTACCCCATAATGAGGCACCCGATTCAACCGGAATGGCATCATATTTATCAAAATCGAACATTGTTTCATCCTCCTCTTGGATACAATAGTCATTCGAAGCACGCCCTTCCATATCCTTCATTTGTAAATAACGAACCGTTGTTTTAATAAAGGCATCGAAACTCTCATTTACATCATGGGTGATTTGATGCTCTGGATTTGACAATAATTCGGCGAAAATGTTCTCTATCCCGTTTTTATACCTTTTTATAGTCGTGCTATATTTCTGTAACTGCTCGTATTTTTGAGGGTCGGTTTTTGCAACCACCTTTTTATAATGTTTGCGGTTCATCAGCAATTCCATTGTCATTTTATCAATCGATTCCGTAGAAAGTGAGGGCGTGTCAATATTATCATCCATATTGTATACATATATACGAAACATTTTATGTCTTTGTTACACATAAAATATTTATCGACCACCGTTTTTTTTCGTCTTGTTATTTTTTATTTCACGTTCCACGCGCTTTTTCTCCTTATCTTTCTCTTTCTCCGCTTTTCGAGTTGCGCGTTCATCGCGCTTTCGTTGTGCCTCATCCGCCTTGTGTTGTTTCTCAGCCAATTTCGCCGCGTTTGCATCTAACGCATCGTCAATTTCTCGGCGTATTTTGGGAACATATGTATCGACGATATTTTTCACAATATTGTTTGTAATTTCTTCTTTATAATCGTCTTGTTTACGCAGCGTTTTTCGCAATTTTTTCTCGGCCATTTTGATTTGGCGTTCCTCCTTTTTATGGGCCGTCAACATCTTTTTTACGGTTTTCCGCAAAGTATTCACTGTATCGGTTCTATTCTTTTTCGTTTGTTTGATGAGATTATTCACCGACTTTTCTTTCACTTTCAAATCCTTTTTCGTAATACGCGTCATCGATTTTTTATCATCCTGTGCGTCTTTCAAATTCATCTTTACTACACTGCGTTCGAGGTCAGTAATCGACTTCGATTTGATTATCTTTTTCAAACGCTCAATATTAGTTTTATATGCAGTAATCTTCATCTTTAATTCGTCATGCATTGACTTAATCTGTTTCTCATAGTTATCCAATTCCTCATCATACTTGCGAACCGAAGGATGCTCTTTTATTTTTACTTTGAAATCGGCGGCAGCATTGTCTATTTTCACACCACACTTTTTTTTTATATTATACACAAGAGAGTCTTTATATTCCTCATATTTTTCCTCCATTTTTTCAATGTTCTCTTTCACCTTTTCCATACCTTCCTTTTTCAAAAGATTCTTCGCCTTTACAGTATTGCGGATTTCTTTGACCTTTTCTTTAATTTCTTTCACGTTTTGTTTTGCTTCCGCGACCATGAGTTTGATATTTTGTTTCGTAATCTTTTCACAAGTTTTTAAATCCGCACCAGTTTTCCCCTGACAAAACTCGTTTTTCAAATACTTAAATGTGTTCGCATCTACTTCCTTCAATTCCTCATCTATGCTCTTATTGGCATCTTCGATTTTACGTTTTAATTCGGGAATGTCGCTATTCAATATATCGCGAACGATTTTCTTGTCGAAATTGCCGACATTTTGTATTTCTTTCGAATTCACCATAGGTGTGATTATATGTTCGATTATTGGCTGGGAAAATTGGCGCGCGTCTTTTTCGCGATTTAAATAACTTACATATCCCGCAATTTCATTCAAAAATTTATCGCGACCATCTTCGGTGAATTCGCCCATTGCGTTCAAATACGTGTTTGCAAAATCGCCGAAATTGTCGGGCATTTGACGGTCTATCGGTTTACACAAGTTTATCAATTGTATTAATTCCATGGGGTCTTTCGAAATCGGCGTCGCAGTCATTAGCAACAATTTTGCCGAATCCTCACCAGAAACCACAAATGAATTCATTAAAGCTTTGTGAAATGCGGGCATATCGGGTTGTTCTATTGAACTGACCCCTCCTCCATACAATTTATGTGCCTCGTCTATAATTAAAAGTGTTTTGCGAAGGGGGTCGGCCTCTCCATTGAGCGCCACCAATTTTTTATAAAAATCGTTCTTTTTCGAAACCAAATTACTGAACTGTTTATAAGACATTGGACGAATACGCCATGCTTTGGATAATAATTTCATTCTCTTATTCTGCTCTGTAGGTATAACAAGACCCGAATTCTGTATTTGATATCGCAAACTTTCATTGCATACCTGTTCGAACATATTCTTCCAAATGTCGTTTTTCAACGTGGTTCGAGTAACCCAGAGAATCGTGTATCCCTGTTTTTCGAAACTGCTCGTTGCGGTTGCAATTGCAGTCGCCGTTTTACCCGTCCCTACGGAATGCCATAACAATAACCCTTTTCTCGGATTCATGGGTGTAAAATAGTGTCTTGCGAAATCTTGGGTTGGCGTGTATTTAATAATTTCCGTTCCACCACTTTTCTTGTCCTGACAAAGATTTTCCATTTTCACCTCCGTCCATTTGTATTCTTGAAAATGGTCGCCGATGTATTTTCGCAACTCTTCGAACCCCATATATGGGTTCGTTCCAAAATCGTCCACTAAACGCAATTTCTTTTTTTTTTCACCACCACCATTCATTTCAAATGCATCTGCGCCGCCATAAACAAATTCAGCGTCTTCGGGTAGAGAAATTTCGCCTTCGTCGTCTTCGTTCTCAATATTTGCAAATGGAATAGAAAAGGTGTGGATATTTTTATTTAGTTCATAATCCACGGAACCATATATCGCCGTTTTTTCTAAATCCGTATTGAAATAATAGCGACGGACATCAATATTCATCGTTTTTAGATATAAATCCATTGCACTATTTGCGCCTAAAAACCCAGTTTGTATGGATTCGGGTATCGATAAATCGTAAATATAAACGAAAAGCGGCCAACCTTGTGTGGGATGGAATTCGAGACCTTTTTGTCCGCAGGTTCTAGTTCCACGCCCGATAACTTGTTTTTGGTCGGCGGAAACAACAGATGGTTCGAATATGTGGATATATTTGATATCGAACAAATCAATTCCTTCTTTAAAACCGCTATCCATGATAATAATTCGAGCAAGTTCTCCGTGAATATTGTCGGGACGCTGGTTGAATGTTTTAAGGACGTGTTTTTTCATATCCACTGTCATATTTTGGTCGTAAACAGATATCGACGATAATAAATAAAAATTGTTATATTTCGTTTTTAGCAAATCGTCTTCTGTGTTCATTTCTATTTTTTTATAACGTTTTTCTTTTTTTGTGCTGGTTTTTTTCGGTTCTGCGGTGTATCCTAAATGCATACCTTTTGCTATAAGTGCAGAGGCAATCATTTTGGCACCATATCCAGCATATTTCAAATCAGAAAAAATGAAATGTTTGAATGCTTTACCGTGTTTTTTTCTGTCTTTTTTGTCGAGCTCTTCTATTTTATTTAAAAGTGACTCGAGTTTGGGAGAATGTGAAGACATATCATTTAGTAATTTTTTTGCGGAGAATTCTTGCTCGTCGAATTTGTATTCCTTGCTCGTTTTACTCCAATTTGATTTTTTGCGGACACATTCGGGTTCAAATGCGACAGTTTTGTCGTTATCAAAAGTCGATTCCAAATCCTTGATATTTATAATATTTTCATCTGCCATTATATAGTATCGAAATATAAAAATCTATTATATATATATCTAATGAATACTCCATATTTTGTTCCTAACACAACTGTAACTGTAACTTCAACAAAGAATTTAGGCGGCCCCTTCCAGGGATACTCGCCCCAACAAACCTTGACGAATTTCAAAGATAGCAATCAGGTTTTGGAACGTAGAATTGTTCGTGGTTCGTGGAACAATCAAAACGCTCTCGGCACTGTAAATGGTAAGTCTCGCATTGTGACTCCTTTTCGTGCGGTGAATAATTTAGGTGATTTCTTAGGACGCCAAAACTACGTCTGTGGTGGCTCTAACCAAGTCAATGCGAACAAACCTGGATGGAAGGGGCATATTGGTTCTATTATTTCGAGATGCGATAACACGGGTGTTGCTGCATCAGTGTGCAACAATCGTTTTGTGCCAGATTCCTCTGATTACATTCGTTACAAGAAACAGAGCGCTATGGTGAAAAACTACAACGACATTACATTTGGTGGAGACCAAAGCAATGCGTCTTACAGCGCTATTATGCGCGTGCATAGATTTTAGAGCCTTTTATGATTTGCAACAGAGCTTATGATATTTGTGTATAGAAAGATTATATACTGTATATATATAATACAGTATATCATAACAATGTTTCGTTCCATGTTACCTATAGTTGATATCAATAACGGCATAATGAAAGCTGTACGTGCAATGCCTCAAAAAGACAGCACATCAGACGGAACATCTACGTTTGAAATGTCGCGTCGCAATTACATTGAAACACTCCCTGTAATGACGACACCTGTTGCGAAAAAATGGATGGGTAATCGTGATGCGTCACAAGTTACCACGAATCGCCGCGTTGCCGAAGTCGGTGTCGGCAGTTTGAATGCAAAACAAACGCAAATGTCATTTACAACTTATAAAGATGTGAATACGACGGCGGATGCATTACGCCGGGTGCGCGCGGGTGGTGCAGTCGCACCTGCGAAAAAAAACGCGAATCGTAAAAACGCTCCCGTGCCTACATTTCGCCCAGCTAAGCCTATAAATGACATTGTCGGTATCAAATATCCTGTGTCTTTTCACTAACAAATCAACTACATTTTTCTATATACAGCATCATCATCATCGCCCGCCGGAATGCGCAAGTTCCAATTGAGATGACACGTCGTAACTAGAATCATAAATACAATAAGCAAGCTAGGCACAATCGAATCAGCGGGTCCGTCTTTATAGTAATCTTTACACACTTGTCTATAGAGATAATTTGCCGTTGAATTGGTGAATTTGACATACGCATTTTTTCTGTAAGTATATGGAAAAGACTGTGGTTTGTATATAGTTGCCATATATTCATTGTCAAGAACGGCCAACTCAGTTTCTAGAAAATCATGAACTAGAACACCCTGTATATAACGATACGACGACTCGTTTTGCAAAACAAATCGCTGCATTGTTTCACATAATTCAAATGTATGTTCTCCGTTGCCGAAATAAACATCTGATACCATGGGATACAATTCGTCGGACATCATGATTCTGGAGATATGTACGGTCTGTTTATGCATTGTTCCATTTTCATAATACATGGAAACTATGATGCAAAATAGAGTGAAGACAGCCATTTGTTCGAATACGTTCATTTTGTGAATGCAGTTGATGTTTGCCACTCATCTTTCTAATATTCAATTTTTTTATCCAAGAATCATTCTATGTTGCCTCGAAAAATCTATAAACAGTTTTTTACAGATTTTTCCAAAATGCGTTATCGCAATCTATAGTTTGAAACGCTTGTAAATCTCGAGAGCTACTAATGCCCCCATGATTTGCGACGCACAATAAGGTATTAAATCAGAAACGGGCAATTGTCCGGCGGATGCCATGGCTACCGACACGGCGGGGTTAATATGCCCTCCGGAAATTCCGGTAGTGAGTAATATAACGAGGGCGAGTGCGGCACCAATAGCGATTGGGTTTCCAGTTGCCAATATTACATATACAAAAAAGGCGGCTCCAATGAATTCGACTAAATATTTATACATCTATCACTATACATATCTGTAACAAAAAAAATGTGGAATTCGTTTACATTTTCTCCACGCTCGTTAGTCTATGTAAAGTTCTGGGGTTCAAATACAAAACGTTCATATATTGAAATGGGTAATATCGTTTTTCATAATGATTTATATTCGAATTCCATATTGATTTGTATATAGCACGAGGGTTTGTAGCAATCCACCACTCGGGGCCATTATAACATGTATCGGCAAGCTGATTCAATGTGCGAATATGTGACGATTTAGACCACCAAAAATTCCCCGAAAAATGCACGTGGGGTTCCGTTTGCAAATTAACACCCACTGCGTCGCATTGTTCTAGTTCTTTCATACATTGTTCGTGTCTTTGAATATTGAAATAAGACATGTAATCTAACCAATCATTTACACCCGGGTTTTGATTATTATGTGTTATTCCTTTTGAATGTATATATAATATTCTAAATTCTTCGGTTGCATTCAATGCCTCATTGCGTATAATCTGTAAAATGATTCTTTCGAATTGAGACATATCAGGGTCTTGATATAATACCTTTACTTTGGTGTCGAATAAAAAGGTGGGAACCAAATCTACGGGTGTTCCGAGAACAACACATCGTATTTCATCTACTTTATTGTATAATCCGCTAACGACAATTGCCTCCCATAATTTGTTTGATATTTCAATCCAATTATTTAAAATGCATATGTGAAAATAAATGTATGTCTTCATATAAGTTTGAAATATAGAAAATCTCTATATTTATTTTTCCGCTTATGGTTATGAATTTGTTTCATCCACTCTAGCGACTACGTGTCATGATACGATAAAATAAATAGAGACCAACGACGGTAAGAGAACCTACATAAAATCTTGTTGCAAAATCCATTTCCACTTTCGTATAATATCGCGCATCCCCTTCATATGCAGAAAATGACTCCTTTTTAGAACTATCGTCGTCTACAAATACATCGTATTGCGTTTGGCCGTTTGATTTCTCATCAGGTGTCAATACAACGGGTATTGATTTTTTTGAATTTGCATCACCTTGTAATGTCGATTGTTTATTTCCATTTATAGTGGCAGGTGCTAAATCACTGTGTTCCAAAACCACACCCTCAATAAGGTCGTTTAATTGTTCTGTTGACATTCTATATATCGATATATATACAAGGATATACTTTTTTCTACATTGTTTTCCCGCAATAAACAAATTATTCAACTGCTTAGACTGACATAAAGTTTATCGAAAGCAACATAAAGTTATGATTACATATATATTATTACTATGTGCGGTATTTTTGCATTATTAAACAATGTCGATACAATGCCCCTTTCCTTTATCGAGGAACAATTTCAAAAGGGAAAAGGGAGAGGTCCAGAATTTTCAGAATTGAAAAATATTATGATAAAGACATTGTTCGGTTTTCACCGTCTTGCAATTAATGGACTAAATGCGGAATCAAATCAACCCATCATTATAAATGACATTGGTTTGATTTGCAATGGCGAAATTTATAATTATAAAGAGTTGTATCAACAGACGGATGATATCAAACCTAGAACAGATTCGGATTGCGAAGTGATAATCCATTTGTATATGAAATATGGCATGGAACATACTCTCCGTTTACTAGACGGCGTCTTTTCATTTATTTTGATTGATTATCGATTTTCTATTCCTGATTCTAAACTGTATGTAGCAAGAGACCCATTTGGAGTCCGCCCTCTTTATATTATGAAGCCAATTCAAGAAACAGATTTGATTCAAAACTATAAAAACAACATCTTTGGATTTGCAAGCGAATTAAAGATGTTAGTAAACATCAAAAACACTTTGAATGAACTCAGCGCGAATGAATGTAGACTACTTGCGAATAGACAGGGAGTGTTTGAATATGTTCCAACTCAATATTCAGTGTTGCAGTTTCAACCCGGAACATTTTCAACGTATGAACTTTCACATAGGGTATCATCATCGTGGACGCCCATAAGTGAAAACGAGGTATATCACACAATTGGTTTTCAATTGACATCGGTTAATCCTAAATATTATGCATCCAATGCGGAATATATGCCAATTGTGCTCGACCACATTCGTTATTTTTTGTCACAAGCTGTCGAAAAACGCTGTCAAACTACGGAACGCCCCATTGCGTGTCTATTGTCCGGCGGTTTAGACAGCAGTTTGATTGCAGCATTAGTGAGTGAATACCATACCACCCGTGGTTTGCCGCCAATTGAGACTTATAGTATTGGATTGGAAGGTTCGGACGACTTAAAATACGCTCGTATTGTGGCGGATTATTTACAGACGAAACACACCGAAATTGTCTTGTCCGAACAAGATTTTTTGGACGCGATTCCTGAAGTTATTTATGCAATAGAGAGTTATGATACGACGTCAGTTCGTGCAAGTATCGGGAATTACTTGTTGGGTAAATATATCGCCAAACACAGCGCAGCCAAAGTCATTTTCAACGGTGATGGTTCAGACGAATTGGCTGGTGGATATTTGTATATGAATTGTGCGCCGGATGCAATCGAGTTTGATAGAGAGTGTCGCCGATTATTGAAAGATATTCATGCATTTGATGTATTGCGCTCAGACAAATCGATTTCGACGCATGGACTTGAACCACGCACACCATTTTTAGACCGATTTTGGGTCCAATTCTATATGTCTCTACCGGCCAATATTCGTTTTCATAAAATAAACGGGAAAATGGAGAAATATTTGATTCGAACTGCATTTGATGGAACGCAGGTTTTGAATTCTAAGTCGAAACCTTTTTTACCCAGTGAAATTTTGTGGCGTAAAAAAGAGGCGTTTAGTGATGGTGTGAGTAAACAAACTAGGTCTCTATATGAAATTATAAAGGAATTTACACACAATAACTTTGTAGAGAGCGATTCTTCTTTACAAAATGTGGATATAACGAGCGAAATGTTTGAGTTTATATCATTGATTCACCCCGATTTGGAAATTCGCAACAGTCATTTATTACCAGAGACGGCCGAACAGTTTTATTATCGCAAAATTTTCGAGAGTCATTATCGTGGAATGGGTAAGATTGTTCCTTATTTTTGGATGCCGAAATATATTGAGGCAAAAGATGCAAGTGCAAGGACTCTTTCTATTTACTCAAACTCGAGTGAAACTGCAACCATAAACGCCTGATTTTCCAATTTTGTGTGATTTCCAAAATGTGTTATACAACCAATCGTTTGATATATTCATTCTCTTTTATATTTAACGTGGCAGTAATTATTTTTTCAGAAACCATCTTGAGTCTACTATCTCTTGTCCTATTGATAGATAATGTAATAATCTCTTCTAGTATACGTAATAATATATCTTTATTCGAGTCGGTAACAGAAAACCCAAATCCTAAAATATTATCATCTTCTATTTTATCAATTCGTTTTATTTCATCCACTGGTTTAGTATTTGCCAATTTTACTAAATAATTACGCACTGGTTTGGATATTTTTATGTCACCCTCTTCATGTAAAACTTTTTTTATTATTCTATTGACGTCTTCTATTTCTATTTTTTCAGAAACGAACTGAGGCGTTGGATACTTCTGTTCCAGAGTGGGTTCCTTAGGTGGCGGAGTGGGTTCCTTGGGTGGCGGAGTGGGTTCCTTGGGTGGCGGAGTGGGTTCCTTGGGTGGCGGTGTGGGTTCCTTGGGTGG
>Ga0214923_10000893_pt1 | contig 43892 bp, 63 predicted proteins | sample LL1510_MetaG_FD_177993 | JGI IMG/M metagenome (GOLD analysis project Ga0214923, IMG submission 177993) | Freshwater microbial communities from Lake Lanier, Atlanta, Georgia, United States - LL-1510 | ecosystem: Environmental > Aquatic > Freshwater > Lake | place: USA: Georgia | collected... | reverse complement strand
CAGGAGGGAGATTATCAATGACTTTCTCTACTTCCTCATAAGTATTAAGTTCCTCATTTATCTGTTTTTTTGACGGTTTTTTCTTTGCCATAATTAAACGGTTTCGGTCTTTGGTTTACCGTAATTCCAATGTTTATTAACAATGCCTCGTTCGTTAAAGTATTCAATTAATACTTCTACAGAATCAGTATCCAGCCTAAGATTAGGATTGAAGAATCTGGCTCCATCATATAATTGGATAGATGAATCTTTGAAACATGTTAGAATGATAGATGATACTCCATTATCTACCATGATAGACCATTTTCGTTTATCACTTTCTTGGTAAGAAAGTGCGTCTAAACGATCTACTATATAACCACTATCCCGTAAACGTTTAATGGTGTATGACTGTGTTGTTATGCGATTGTTACTCATTGATTTCAAATATTGTTGTTGTAATTCCTTTGCCGAGCAGATTTTCAATAATTGGATATATATCCTCTTGATAAACATCAATCATAGTTTTAGTAGATGTTAAGATATCAAAGAATCTCGATCCCGGTCCATATTTATTAATACCGTATGTGACAACAATATTCTCCTTTTTAGGATTGATTAATGCTGTCCAGCATCTATGATCTGATGGATGATAGATAATGTCTAATTTATGAATAGTACATTCATAATGTTTAATTTTACCTAAGAAGGTAGCGTAGTCTAAGTATGTGTCTCTCATAAAATTATAATGTCGGTATATTAAAGTTAAATTGTTCTATTGGTATGTTCCATATTATGCATAAGTTGTAGAATTCTACTAACGAAATTATTTGTATATCTCTTTTTTCTATATTACTAGAAAATATAGTATTTGATATACTCCAGTAACTTCTACCATCTTTAGTAATTAAGAGTCGTGGAGGAACGTTGGCATAATCCCATAAAATTTTATATAATTTATTTTCATGAACCACATATTTTTGTGGGGGTAGGGGTATATGATCTATCTCCATATTATTTCTTTAAAGAAGTTGTTATATATTGCAGGGTGCTACTTTCATTTTGAATATTGACCATCATAGCATTTTTACCTACTTTAAATATTAAGTCATTTTTTGACTTTTCGATTAATTTCAATATATTAACATTGAATATATTTGATGGAATAGTTCCGCTGAACTTATCAGAAACTAATATTCTAATATCATCCTGTACATTAGCGGTATCTTCTGCCTTATCGCCAAACAAGAAATATAGTTTATCGCCTTCAACTTCTATATAAAATTTATCAGTAGATGTGGAAAAATCTAGAACCCGTTTAATATCTTTTATAACATCAGACTCTACATAAATCTCTGAAGAAAAGGGGAAATTTTTAATATTCTCTGGATTGATCTTAGGAGTCATCATGAGATTGTCACTTAGCAATCTTATATTAAATTTAATTAGATCGTCTTGATATGAAAGTGAATTATTTAATATGTTAAAAGTGGAAAAACTTTCTGTCTGTTTTACACAGTTCAAGGCTTTAATCACACGGGCAAGATTAATATTGAAACGTGTCAAAGGTTCATCTATTGCCACAGGTGTATAGGTATTATATAATACCACTCTATTATCTGCTGTCTGTGAGATACTATATAATTCTGTATCTGTACCGAAAATTGCAGCCTTACCTTCTTTATTAATCTCCAAAATTGGAGCAAGGAATTCCTTCTGAAATGACCGGAGATTGATTGTTAATTGCATTTATATCTAAAGGTTGTGATGGACTTGTTATTGATAATTTACTCTTTTCAGTTTCACGAATCAACTTATTTACTGCTTTTTTTAAAGATTTTATTTCTCTTAAAATTATATCCAGTGTTGATTCCTTTGCTTCATTATCTTGTGAAGAAGGTGATTTGTTATATTTTGAATAGTCTGGAATTTGAAACCCTCTAACATCATTCATACCATTCGGTTGTTGGTATGGTGGATAGGTTTGACCTTCTGACATCACAGAAGGTGTTTGTGAAAGGTCCACTACATTACCGTCTCTATCTCTCATTACTAAAGGTAATTGTGAAGTTTGTGGAGCGACCTGTGAAGGTAAACCATATTCTTCTACGCCTCCTACTTGAGGATAATATGGTTGTTGTTGCGGGGGATAGCTAGGATTGAAATTGGGTCTGCCTTGTTGTCCTCCGTAATTATTATTTAAAAATTGACGGGGATCAATCCGTTGTGGTTGGCGAGATTGATAAATTTGATTTAAACCCATATTGGCTTGATGGGCTAAGAGAGCGATGTCAACGTCTTCATTCATTGTACCACTCTACTTAGCCCATCCATTTGCCATTTTAAAGAATTATGCTAGTAATTCATCAAGTTCTTCATCAAAATTCTTAGATTTTGTTCCAAGATGTGGGATTTCATCATCTTCATCAGAAACGGTAGTGTCGATACTATTATTGTCTTCAACATCAACGTCATCTTCTGCGGATGCGCTAGTTCCAAACCAATGTAAATCAAGAATTTCCTTAATTTCCTCTGGTGATTTGAGAGGCGGCACCAAATCATTTAAATCATGTGCCTTGTTCAGAATTTCCAACACTTGTTCTTTGGTATAATTCATTTCAATCTCGTATTCTTCCATTAGATCAAATTTGGATTGATCATAATTCGGGAAACCACCTTTATCAATAACATCAAAAACAAATTTGACATTATCATTTACGGTATTCGGAAGAATATAACCTTTCTTCCCGATTTTCTTCTGACCTGCACCGAGCAAACCTTCAAAGATTGCTTTATATGCGGCAGATTTTGGGTTCTTTTCCTTGTCTAATGCGGCAGGATAGCGGGCAACTTTAACTTCCCCGATTTGTTCTTTTGCTGCGGCATCGTCACCGATAACTTGAAGTAACAAGAAGTTAACTAGTTGTTTTCTTTGAGGGAACAACTTGTAAGTTTCCTTCATTGCTGCTTCATCATTGTTAGCCTTTGCAGTTTTATATGCTTCCCATTGAGTTTTATTAAGGATGTTTTCACCTTTATACTTTAACGCAGGATCGGCATATGCTCTACCTGTGTAAACGTAACTCTGATCTACCCGACTTGTGAAGCCAATTTCTTCATAAGTTACTAAAGTATCTTTAGCGGTTGGTACGAAAAGACCGATATATTTACACCCTTTTTTAAAGCGTAGAATGCGGCTATCAATCGCACTATTATTTTCGGTCTTATTTTTCTTTTCTTCTGTATCTTTTAATGTTCCAATATTATTAAGGATTTCGTCTAGGTTTGTCATTTTATTTATTTTATTTATTTTATTTTTTAATCAGGAAAATATGTTATTCTCCTTTATGCTATTTATCTAAAAATACCGAATTTAGCTAGGTATTTTATCTTTTTTCTTGATAAGAAATTCATCAATTTCTCTGATTTTTTTTTCGAGAAATACTTTGGCTAACTTACTCGATCCATACGCAGAAATCAAGAAATTTAGATCAATATCTTCACCGAAATATAATGAAAATTCGTCCCGTGGCAATGATTGCACCAGATTTATAAACCCCGGAATTGCCATAACCAAATACCATGATATTTGATGATTTTTAAGATGTTTTAGACAATCATTTTGTGCGATAGATTTAAACCGAATATATTGGTTCAACATTAGGTCGTGTTCTGCACAGAAATTAGTAACAAATCTAAGGGACTCTTTCAGAAAATCTATTTGCTCATCGGGCTGTTGTTGAGCAAGTAACTTGAAATATGCTATGCAGGTAGTTAATCCTTTAAGTGAAGAAAAGAAATTTAAACCATAAAATTTCTTTACATCATTATAGATAATATATGGAGCATCAAAAAATTCTCTACGCATCAGATGCGGGTATTTCTGAAAAACTCTCTCAATCTTTAACAAATGCGGATAAAAGGTTTCCTTATCTAAGTTGTCGAAATTCTTTCTATATCGGAAAGGTTTATTATTATGAACTCGCTGTGCTCTTAAATACCAATTATAGATATTCTTTTGCGCTTCAGTTATCATCTTTTAAAGGAATTTGTAAGGTTTTAAGGGTATTAAAAATACAAGTTGCTGTATGTGGAGTGAACAACATATCGTTCACTGTTCTATATGATTTTCCTCTCAATATAGCACGGGCTATATCCTCATGGGTTTTAGATGCAGGTACTATAATACGAAGTATAAAAATAATCAAATCTTTAAAAGTGCGATCCTCCTGCATTATATATCTCATGAAACAATTAAACCGAGTAATATTTTCTAAATAATTGGCACAGAAATCTACCCCGAAATCATCATAAAAAATATGTTCCTGTGTTAGGAACTTTTCTTTTTGAATGTCAACAGGGCATTCATGTTCCATATTATCAGTATTCCGAGAGTCTACTGTATATAGCATTTCTACAAAATGGTTTAACCATTTGTCAAAGTCAAAATCTGGAAATTTGGAGTTCATTTAATCTTTTTAGATTTATTTAAAACGGGCCATCTATGGCTCATATAGGATACGATATTGTACCATGAATGATCGGTTAGTTCAAGTAATAATGTGCGCAGATTTTCATCTTTTCTAAGCATTGAAAATAATGACACACACGATAATGGTTTATTAGTTATAATTGACACCCATGCGCCAAATTTATTAATGGTTTCCTCTAACTCAATCTCATTAATTATTTCATTTGGGCTAGGTACTGTATGTTCATAGGGGAGCATGGAATTATTTATTCCACCACTATCTATAATCAATGCAATTCCTCAAAGGTGAAACTAGTCATTTCTCTATCCACTTGTGGCACATCCCTAGACGCTTGTTCGTTTTCTGTCAACTTTAAGGTATCATAGTCGATAGTCCAAAAATCGGAGTATCCTTTTGCACCGTCTCTAGCTTTTTCGCCAATGTAGCGAAGAATATTCTGTTCACGATCAATATCAGTTTGCCAAATATTCACATGCCAATCTTCATCAGAAATCATATCCCATGATCCCGACACAGAATTTAAACCGGGAGATTCCTGTTTATGTGCGCCTCTATTAAGTTGTGCTACGCTGCAACCGGGAGCACCTAGTAGATAAGTCAATCCACGGCATTCTTGTGTAATAAACTGCATTTCTGTATGCTTCGATGCTTGCGTCACAGATGGCTTTAAAAGCGCATGATAGTCAAAGGCTATAAAGTCTGGTTGAAACGCTTTGCGCCTCTTTAACAAGCCCGCATGTGCTAACAACGTCTTTGCAGACACACTTTTGGTAGGAAACTCTTTAATTATCAACCGAGACATATGTTCTCGAATGAAATTGTTGATATATTCTTTAAAATTATCAACGCTGCTTGGTAAGTTTGCTAATGCAATACCTGTTAAAATAGCAGATATACGTTTGGCATATCGCATTTCAGACATTTCTAATGTATACAATAATACATTTTTATTTTGTAATAATACATTGACTACAATATTGGCTAAACAGATAGATTTACCTACGTTTGTTTCCCCTCCAATTACGCCAAACTGTTTTCCTTCATGGAAGAATCCCCCACCAATAGCTTGATCAAATCCAACATAACCTGATGAAAAAATATTATCAGTTTGATTAAAGTAATCAGTAACTCTATCAATTTCTGCAAAGTATTCTAATCCAAGATTATCAATTAAAGATATTGCATGAATCTGTTCACTTTCTTTTTGGAAGCTTTCTAAATCAACTTGTTTATCAGTAATTTTTTGATCAATTGTCTTATTTAATAATAATTCAATTTTCCGCTGTCTTAAAAAATGTTCCGTATTACGGATTAATTCATCTTCATTATATTCACTATCAAGCGATCTGATTGTCTTGATAGCATTTTCAAGATGCGTTTTGGCTTGAGCAGTCATTACCCTTACCTTAAGTTCTGTAAGTGTCGGGGTAGTGGAATTTTCTAAATAGAAATCCTTGATGATATTGACGATTATGCCTATATCTTTATCTTTAAATAACTCTTTATCCAGATGATCAATACATGATGCTAGGAAAGTGCAATCTTTTTTAAGGATATTATAAAATATGATTTTCTCAAAAAAATCTAAATCAATTTTAGCCATTAAATTTGTCGGAATGTTTGGTTGGTTATTTTGTCTCTGAAATGTTTATCGGCTATATGCTTTTGATAAAACCATTCTTCAAAAAATGAGCCATCAATGCGATCCTCTGGATCAGATGCATCACGAATATACTCGTTTTTCTTGGAGAATATATCATATAATTGACCAACGGTAATTTTTTCAAATTTACCAGTTGTTTCATTTTTACTTTCCATTGCAATATCATCTTCTGCAAAGGTAAAGCGTATTATGTTGGGACGATCTATAAACGTCCCTATATATGATATAGTTGCTTCAATCATTAAGTATTAAATCCTAAATTCTTTTTAGGAGGAAGGATACGATAGTCTCTAACATCTTTCAACATATATAAATCTTCAAAATGAAAAGGGTTTTTATCCATGTTATAAACTGTATATTTTTTCTACGGCTGCACAGAAAGAGTCATCATCTAGAAGCGCATTCATTACGTCTTCATCTTCTTCAAGGTCTGCCCGTCTAACTTGTTTTTTATCTTCTGTCCAATCTTTCATCTTGTACCAGCCTTGTTTCTGTGGGATAATGTAACCCAAGTCTAAGGCCAAGTCAAACAATCCTGAAAAAGGATCAACTCCTTCACCAAAATGCACTGTAATAGGGAATGTAGCATTTTCCTTAACATATCTCGATAAGCCCGCACGTAGCGTGAATCGGAATCCCTTAAGAACGTCTTTACCGTCTTCTTTCTCCTTATCCTGTGCCTTTGTAATGAATAGAAGGGTATGAGCAGCATATTGTGTCTTACGACCACCGCTGGCAACTTCCTTAGAGAACATTTCTAGGGTTCCATATGAGTGATTAATAATAACAATCGGAATTTGCTTAATAGCAGATTCAGCAGTAATGATTCGGAACAAGGAATTCAAAGCCTTTGCTCTTGTCATATCAGCAGCATCATGACCGGATTTAGCATCTTCTGTTTCCTTGTTAGAGCGAAGCATACCGATGGAGTCAACGCAAATTAGAACTCTGTCACCTTCTGATATATCATTTAAAAGATTTGCAATATCTGAACGAAGTTCTTCAACCGACTTAATAGGACGATGATCAATCTTACTAGTATCAAGCCCCATTTTCTCATAATAGCTAGGAGTTGATCCTAATTCACTATCATATAGAACGATGATATAGTCTTGATTCGCATTATCTGGATCATTTTGGAAACCTAACATCAATTCTAACATGAAGTTAGTTTTGAAATGTTTAGGTGGAGCGGCAATCTGTACGATTCCTTTAGGAAGACCCCCTCCACGAATCTTTCCTGACAGGGCTAGATTGAGCAATGGAACACGGGTCGCGATGAATTTTCCTTCATCAAAATATTTGCTATTTTTTAATAATTGAGCATCAACAATGGTATTTTTTCTTAACTTTTCGAGTAATTTCGACATGTATAAATTTACTCTATAACGCAGTGTATAACAACTAAAAAGGCGGCTTTCGCCGCCTTTTTTTAGAATAGTTTGACTATGTTATTTTCAGGTGATTTACTCTCTGATTTACCCTCTACAGGTAGAGGGGCTGATGCATTAGGAGGTAGCACTCCTATAAAGTTTTGCATATATACTTGGGTAACTTGATCGTTAAGTTCTTGAGGAACTGGATTCAAGAGCGTGTCTTTTTTGTACCAAGTTTCAAAATCAATATTTTGTTCTTTCAAGAATCCCATCATATGGAAAGGTGGGTCAAGTGTTAATAGTGTTACAGGGAAAAAGTTAGGGACTAGTCCGTTACCATTTTTATCTCTTTCTACACTAACCAATAATGCTCGGCGTAATACCACATGTGTATCTGTTTCTTTAACCAAAATACCGATGATAAATTGGCTAATGTCTTTGTAAATTCCTACGATTTGTTCCATGTTAGTATTAATCCTGTAGGTGAATATGTTTCAAGTATTATTGCTTCTTTTTTAAACTACCTTGATATTTTCTTTCCAATGCTTCATAATTAGATAAGGAATTCATATTGAAACTTTTCAACAAATCTATAGATTCTTGCTCTTTCTCTTTATATGCCTGTAATAACTGTATTTTTTCAAATTCGAATAATTTCTCTAATTCAGATTTACTAATCCATTTATTTAAATAATAATCATTTTGGATATCGGTTAAATCTCTGTTTTCGAATATAATATTATATATCCGTTTAATATTAACCAAATAATTCTTCAAGCGTTGTTTCATATTGTAATTTAGGGTTGGGCATCTTCCATGTAAGAGCATCATATACGGGTTGTAAGCTTTTTATGATATCATAGAAAAACATTTTCTCATAATCAGGTTCTACTCCAAATTCCGCTGGCAACTTATCTTGGTATGCAATACCTTCAAGGTTATATTTATTATCCTTAATGTGTAACATCTTTATCTTTGATCCATTTTCTATTTTTCTATAGACATTTTCAAGATTATTCATTTTTAATAATTCGTTGTGAAAGATGCTAAGTTTTGCAGAACGAGTTGTGCCTTTTGCACATACTAACCCGTTATTTTTAGTGTCCCATTTATTCAGTACTTTTATACCCCCTCGTTCTGCAATATCATTAACTCCGAACGCCTTAAATTCTTCATATGCATCAAAGATCATTTGATCTGCTATCTTTTGATCTTTAGTACCCATGATAATCTCTACAATCTTCTTAGAAATATCCTTTGCTTTATCAGATAAAGTAGACTTGGCAAGACGAACTCCTGAATATTTAAACTTATTCATCTTCTTGCCTTCTTTGTTTAGAATATACATTACGTAATGTTTCTTACCCATCCACATAGCTTTTGGGCAAACACTTTCTCTCTTAAAGAAGAAACGAGAATCAGCAGAGTTTAATTTCTCTTTAGACCATTTATTAATCTCAGAATTAAGATGATCAGAGATTTTATTCTCAATAATATTAAACTCTTTGGTAAGGTTCTTGTCTTCGTCAAAAATTACAAGATTGTGTTTTTCGACAATATCCTTAATAGTAACACCTACAGAATCGGTATCGGAAAATACGACTCTATCTTTTTTATCAATACCCCATTCAGAAGCAATGTAGTCATTAATAATTTGCGCACTCTTTTTAATCATGGCTTGCCCTGTGGTTGTTACAGAGGTTGCCACATCCAACTCATATAGAGCAAAGAATCTATTGGCAAAAGCACCGTAAGTAGAATTCAACAAAATCTTATAAAGATATTGTTCAACATCCTTCTGTGAAGAAAGCGTTTTCAATCTCTTATATTCTGCCGTTCCCTCTTCCATGGTTTCTAATTGTTGATCAATTAGAAACATTTCCTCTTTAACCTTTTTTCTTTTCTGATAAAGAGTATCACAGAAACTAGCAGCAATACCTTTAACAGATTGATCATACATTACCCCGTTAGCCGCAAATGACCAATTTTTCAAGCGAAGGAATTCATAAAATCTATCCTTTGCCACGGTCATTTTCTTATTCTCTTTACAAAGTAAGAGCGTGTATTTTTCTGCATCCTTATCGAGGATTTTGGCAACTTTGGTTTCAGGAGAAATATTTAAAGTGATAATATTACTCGGATAGAGGGAGTTAGCATCGAAGCTAACCACATCTTCATACAATCCTTCTTCGGGAGCCTTGACATATCCTCCCGGTATTTTCTCTGCATGCTCCACACCTTTCTGTGTGGAAATATATTTTCCATCTTCTAAGGATTGTTTTGCTAATACACCTGTAATGATTGCAGTTTTACCAAATGCTTTATCTAAATTACAGAATCCGCTAAATGCAGAGAACTTGGCGATTTCTAAATATTTCTTCTCTTCGTCCAACATAATCATCAACTTAACATCCCAAATGTTATAGTTAATAAACTTATTCCAATCCTGTTTCGCAAGCTCTTGGAGGGAGGTATCGCCGTAATCCAATTTACCACTTCCTAATTCAGAATAACATACAAAATCAAGGGAATCGCTTTCCCGTTCACCGGGAGTGAAATATCTATAAAGAACCATATAATCCATATGGGCAATACCGCCAAATTCATATTCGATATATTCCTGACCATATCTATTCTGAACAGATTTACTATATATACTATTGACAGGTGACAGGTTTTTACTATATCCTTCACCCAATACCGTTTCTAGACGATTAACAATGTAAGGAACATCGAAGCTATATGAGTTATATCCAACGATAACATCAGGAAAATTTGCACGCCAAAATCTGATAAATTTCTTTAAAAGTTGTGTTTCCCCTGCACAATACTCATAAACGATTTCTTCGGGTTCAATTCCAACTAAATGATCTTTACAAGAGTAATCATCGTATTTACCAATGCCCCATGTAAAATACTTTTTCAGATTTGTATCATATATAGTAATTGAAGTGATTGGAAATTTCGCTTCCATTGGATCGGGAAATTCGTTAGCAATAACTTCGATATCGAAAAAGAAAGTTCGTAACGGATGTCGAGTTAATTCAGCAATATCTTTTTTATAATACAGGTCTAGTAGATATTGCTGCGTAGGGGGAAGATTATAGTAAATCTTCCCATTAGAATTTTTAACATACTTGGCACGATCATAGTTGTTATCAAACTCTCGCTTCATCAGCGGAGCATTATCAATACCATATCCATCAACCTTTGATGATACCGTGGCAGGTACCATTATATATGGTTTATAATTCTTTATAACTCTACAAGGAGAGCCGTCTTCTGTCCATGTGAAATGGTGAATTTGGGACTTCTTTTGGTCATAGTAAACATTACGGTAAGACATTATAATAACTTAACCTCAAATGAGGGTATATGCAACCTATTTAAACGAAAAAACCCCCTAGAATTTCTAGGGGGTTTTTATCAATCTATTAAACTGTTTCGGTAGCTACTTTCAGTCCTTGATAGTATTCTTTCTCCATTACGGAGATATTATCAATTTTATTAAACAAGCCATCGGCTGCTTTAATAAATTCTTCTTTTTTCTGTTTTCTAAGCTTTTCAAGTTCCTTTTCCTTGTCATCGAAAGCTTTATTCATTTCTGCATATTGTTTCAAAAGAGACTTAAGGGAATCTTTTGTCTGTTTGATGTTTTCAGCATGTTCTTCTTTAAACAAATCTGTAACGATAGAAGCAAGGTCATCCTTCTTAACTTTCTTTGGAAGTTTGAGATTTTCTGATCCATCGACAACTGCGATTAATTTTTTAATCGTAATCGCAAATTTTTTCTCGATTTTATTTTCCTGTTCCTTTACATCGACTTCTGTATTTTCTGTGCTCATAGTGATTACTATCTTAACATGTTTTTGGGGTTTGTTCAAACTATTATCTTAAAATTTAAAGCGGCGAAGGTGATTAAAATCAAAAATACCTTCTTCGTCGGTATGACACATATCTTCGTACGGTAATTTAACTGCCATAGCATTTAATGTTTTGATGCGATTATCTAACCAGTCATTATCTACCTCGCCTCCAAAAAATTTAATACGGGTTGTTTGTGGATATTCCATTCCTCTATAATATCCTATATCATAAGTTATATATGTGCGTTTGGAGTATTTCTGTGGAACTTGACCAAGAAAAGTACCAAATATTTCATTAGCCTGTGAAGATCGAAGGGTATTTTTTAATACCTCCAAAATATAAGTATAGTGAGAAACCTCTCCTTGTTTATAAAGGGTGTAAAGGTTCTTATTAATTAATTTAACGAGTTTATCTAGTTTGACATGAGAAGACATGTGGCATATTACATGTCTTCTCAAAGTATGTCAAGCTTATTGTTTAAACTGTTCTTTGTTTAGTTCATAGAACCATTTACTTTCCTTGCGTTTTTCGTCGCCGTAAGGGGTAGTATATAGAGTGACAAGTTCATCTAGGTGATCTTTTAAATGATATTTCGCTGCATATTCTCTACCAAATTCCACAGCTTCTTCATATGCTCTTGGGGTTTTGAGAACATCGTCTATCATTTGCATCATTTCTGCACCCGTATTGAATAGATATTTCCATCCGTCTGAATTATAACATTCGAGATTTTGAGCAATAACAGGGATACCAAATGCTCCACCTTCAGTTAATTTGATATTTGACTTTGCTCTGTTGAACACGTTATTAGCAAGAGGGGCTAGCATGATTTGGCAATTAAGATTTCTAATCTTATCAGGATATTCTGGTAGAGGAATCCATGGATGGAACTCTACCCCTCTACCGATATATTCGCGCAATCTATATGGTAATGCGCCTCCAAGGAAGACCCATTCATATTTCTTTTTATTGATAATATCATCTAATATATAATCAGTGATATATTGGAAATCATCTCTTTGATGATTATTATTAGTTACATCAAAATGAGTGGCACTACCTGCGTACAGAATACGGGGTTTCTTGTTCTTACTCTTTTTATAATTGAACATAATCTTTTCTAGATTAAATCCAACGTCAACTAAATGTTTAGGAGCATAATTAGGAACAACTGAAATTTTATCAAATTCAAGATGTTTTTTATAATGTTGTTTCATGTATTCAGAAACAACGGTCATTTCATCCACATATTTTACAATCTCCCTAACAGTAACATGAATTTTATCATCAGTGAATCCCGCTTTGCATGCATTATAATCAGGGATATCAGTATGTGGGAGAACCACATCGTCCACTTCCCAAATAATACGGAATCCTTTACCTGTTTGACGTTTGATTTCATCAGAAACGGTGCGAAGGAATTTAACAAATTCTAACTGATTTTCAGTACATTGGCGCTGTAGTCTCACCGCATCAATACCGCCATAAAACTGTGCAAACGTAACCATTTGATATAAAGTCATTACAACTGCTTTATTATAGGCTAGTAGATCATCAGCGGGCCATATCATACGCCAGAACCCACATCCTGATTGGTCTGCACAGTAATGAATTACTCTAGGCAATCCTTCGCCGGGAACAGGGATTTTGAATGCTTCCGGTTTAGCAAGGGAAGTCCACCCTTTAGATTGAATAGCCACAACGCCTAACTTCTGTCTGAAAGGAGAAAGAGGATGCCCATGTATAGGTTGAACGACGGGTTTAACCGGAGTGATACCCGGTATTTTGATATTTGTATTCGGATTAACGAAAGAAGCCATGTTAAAAATATTTAACATGGCTTCTTTTCATTATCAAATGATGTTTTAGGTTAACTATTATAAAGTCTCACTATTTCGTCCTTTGTCTTGCCTCCAACAACCCGATTAACTTCTAATCCATTTTTATAATGAATAATAGTCGGAACTGCTCTAATTCCTTCGCCATTGGCTAAGTTACTACATTCATCAATGTCAACTTTAATAATATTAATAACTCCTTCTAATTGTCCTAATGTAGGTGCCATTGCGCGGCACGGACCACACCATGTTGCCCCGTAATAGATGATAAGATTATCGTCTTGGGATTTCTTTATTACTGCTGTTTGTTCGTTTGTTGTTTCCATAAGTTATGTATTTATAAGATTGTTGTTATGCCGTTTTTCTTTTCTAAATGAATGATATTAGAATCTACTACCATGACATTGCTAGGATTATGTGTTATGATATAGTATGCTTCTTCGTTCTGTTCGCTCATAGTTTTAAGCAATTCCATTATTTCTTCTGTTGCATTTATATCAATTGATGAATCAAATAATTCATCAAACACAGATATGTTTACGGTTACGTTACTTTGTAACCTACGTATATCTCTAAAAGTGAATAGCATAGAGAAACATACTCTACCTTTTTCACCATCAGATAGACGGTCATATGAGATTTCTTTACCTGCTTTATTAATTACCGTCTCTTCAAAAAATTCATCGAAGCTAATAGAACATGGGGTATTTAATCTTTTCAAATAGAAATTAAGACGTTCATTAACTACGTCAAGAATCTTGCTAGTGATATATGCTTTAACCCCTGTGGGAGAGAATGTTATTTTTAATCCCTCTAAGACTATCATTTCCTCTTTCAGGTTATCAACTAACTCACGTTTTTTATTTAAAAGTTCCTTGTCTTGTTCAATCTTTTCTGCAAATGGGTTGGTAGATGTTCTAATGTTTGCGCGTTCTTTAGTAATACTTAATATTCGATCTTGAGATTTATGATATCTGTCTTGATCTTCTTGGGTCTTGATATTTTTATTAACTAATGCAGCCACTTCATTGTTGGTTATCAAGTGATTAGAATCTAATATTTTTATAACACCCTCTAATTTAGAAAGCTTGTCTTCATAATCAGCAATTGAGATTTCGATCTGTTTTCTCTCTTCCTCAAAATTATGTTCTTGATGATTATCAAATGGACGCTTACATGTCGGGCAATTAGCAGGTTTATCAACTAATGATTTAAGTTTGTTGCGTTCGTTGCGCAATTCTATAGAAAGTTCTGTTTTTCTAGTAGATGCCCGTTGTTGTTTACCTTGTATATTGACTATAGCGGCTTTTTTAAGTTCGATATCTCTCGCTATCTGAACTAGTTCAGTGGATAAATCAATTGGATGAATAGCCTTAAGTTGGTTCAATAATTCATCATGATCCTTTAGTAATTTAGCACGACGATCCTCATGAGAATCTGCATAGACTTGATCCCGTTCTATAGATTTTATAAGCTCTTGTAATCGGGCTTCTTCTTTACCCCATTCGGTGTTTTTGGCAGTATATTCATCTTTAGCATCCTTTGCCAACTTAGAAAATACCTCTAATCCGAGAATGCCTTCAATAAATTTAGTCTTAAGAGACTTATCTTGAGACAGGAACGAGGACGATTCCTTACTAGTCATTACGATAGTATTGGTGAATACTTCTTTAGTAATGCCTAGATCATTGATAATATCCTTAGTAGTTTCAGGTTTAGTCTTTGTCTTATCTTCTTCTCTACCGTCATCGTGGATGATTGTACGGGTTAAAATGTCAGGTGAAATAGACCGCATAATGGCATACCGAACACCATTCACGGTGTACCAGCATTCTACTATGCAGTCATTTCGGGCATCATCATTCTTAATCTCCTTATGTGTCATTGTTCGGTAAGTGCTACCGAACAAAACAAATGAAAGAGATTCTACTATCAATGAAGTCTTACCAACTCCATTATAGGAATTATCATCTTTATTGAATCCTGTTATGAAATTAATTCCATTTTGAAATACCAATTCAGTAGGTTCTGTACCATATGACAGGAAATTTCTTAATCGAATCTTTTCAAAAATTACTTTTTTCATTTATAATTATTCTAAAACATAACAATCGTTATCAGATGCTGCGGTAGGTGAACATATTTCTGGTTTACATGAGAGAAACTGTCGAAGTTCTTCTTTTGTTGAAAAATGGAAAGTATTCCATCCACTGAAATTTTTAATTCCTAATGTTGCTTCTGATGAAGCATAATCATTTAATAATGCAGCAGTAATAAATCCACTATATTGAAATTGTTCAGATTCTTTAGGAAACAAGATTAATGAACCATGTAAACATTTTTCAAATGTTTCTTGATTTTTTAATATTTCATTTAATGTATATTTTTTCATTGTTTAAAGCTTAAAATTAATTTATTGATTAATTCTTGAGGCATACTGATATATTTTTCTTTACTAAACATTCTCTTCATTTCAGATATAACATGTCCGACTTCCTTTCCATTGGAAATACCTAATAATTCCATTACCAATTCACCATTAAGTTTGCTTTTGAACTTTTTATTCTGTTCATATTCTAACTTATGGTGTTCAATTGACGGTTTTAAGTTAGGGAATTGCATAGCCCACATCGGAAGATAGTATTCTCTACGTTGAAAAACGTATCTATTATACTTCCAACTGTTTTGTTCCAACCATTCAATAAAACCTGCATACATTGCTCGCTTTTTATTACGAACTCTGTTGATATGGTTCAAGCTTTCATAGTCGAAAATTTCAGCATTGAAATACTTAGAAGATGCAACCCAATGATATACTTCTTCATTCGTATCAAAACCTTGTTTCCAACGGTCATAATCGAATCCCAACAGGGGCAGAATGATTGAAAAATCTCTAGTAAGGATCAATTTTTCCATCACATGATCATTATCAAGAAACATTAATGATTTATCAAATAAACCTTGACGAATCCAAAATGACAATCCCACATGTCCATGATGTAAACCAAATTTATGTGCGATTCTACCAACTAAGTTAGAAGCATCCCCCCAACTTGTATAGTCTATAGATGATTGAAATTCGTCAATCGGTACAAACGTAATATCCACTTGAAATCCATCCACCGGAAATGATAAAACATTGGAATTGGCATGAACTTTTACACCAAAAGCATCTTCAATCAATTGTTTTGAATTGAAATAATGATCAACTCCGCAGATAATATCTAAATCCCCATGGGATTCCTTACTACGGATAGCGGGAGCAGAGTCAATCCTAACACTCTTAGGAAAGATTTTGGATAATTTATCAGAAACGGCAGATTTGAATGACAAATACTCGTCATTCGATAGTCGTTTTTCTGGTAAATTCCAGACAGATTGTAAAAGTTTTCCTCCCATAGTATCATACTATAACATATGATGCGATAATGGTCAAACTTTAACTAAGGGATTTCTTAATAACTTCTAATTGAGCCGCAGTAATTTCACCCTTAATAAATTTTTCAATATTCTCACGGAGAATATCAGCATTTGTGGGTTCGGGAGGAGTTTGTGTGGGTGCGGGTCCGCGAAGAGGATCGTGAAAGGAAGAAGCGCCAAATACGCCAGTTGTTGTCATTGCCATAATATACTATTAATAGACTACATATAGATATTTCAACTAAATATAGCAAGATAATTTAGTATGCCATATTCCTTCGGGTTTTTTAATAACTGTTCCTTGCTGAACATGTATCAATTCTCCCTCTTTGTCACCGTTTGTTCTAAGTAAACAAGTTTTTAACGAGTTTAACGTTTCAATTTTTATATCATTACAATGAACTATAAACATAAGAAATGCTTCATAAAAACTAGTGGCACCAGTCTTAATATAATAGGGTAATTGTTCAAACCCATTAGAAATTATGTCTATGTTTTTTGAATTGGAAATATACAAACGGTCACAGTATCCATGCCAATTATCATGGTCCATCACCCATAATTTAGAAAAATCATAACTTTCAATATTATTAGGTAAACTGGTGTCGTCTAATAAAAGAAGATCGGGACGAATGCGTACTACAGTATCATACTTATAGCCTCCAGATTCTTCATATTTCTGTTTCAATCTATTACACTGTTGAACACAATATAACTGTCGAAACATTGCTTGGGTAGCGTTCCCATTAACTAACTCTGTATGGAATGATTGTCTAGTTTCAGTATGAAATGCCTTAACATTTTTATTATCTATAAGGATATTCATTTTATCCAAATCAGGATCATCTTGCCATGTAAAAATAAAAATATCATAATTTGTAAATTTAGAAAGGATATTTCTTTCTAAAAGTGGATAAGTTTTATCTAGGGAGCGCATTTCTCCCGAAAAGCAAATGGCCGTTCTCATTATAAGGCATCGAGGAAAACAGTTTTAAACTTTTTCATCACTTGGTCAGGCGCAAAGTGTTTATAAGCATTCCAATCTTTACCATCTTCATTTTTAGAAAATCCAGACAATACACTATATAAATCTCGTGCATTTTCATAATATACACCTTTATCTTTCAATGTAAAAATATGATTCTTCTCTGGACTATGTTTATAAGTTATGACAGGTTTATTACATAAAGAAAACTCTGCACATGCTGCTCCAAAACTTTCACCAACTTGCCGTGCATGAATCATTGCATCACAAGTATTGATAAAACGCCTTTTAGTCATTAAATCTGCAAAAGGTTCTACATTTATCACATGCGGATGATTAATAAATTGAGGGGTTTGAGCAAATAAGAAATATATATCATCTCTTTTTTGTAAAATATGTGATATTGTATCATTGACGAATGGAATATCCCATCCGTAATATCCACCCATCCTGCCGAACACAATTGCACCAGCAGGAATTCCTAAATGCGCTCTAAAATCCTCTTCAGTATCAGGTAAATGAACACAGTAGGGAATATATGGGAGAGTTCCTTGTGAACAATGGATACTTGACCATTCAGAGACATATGCATATACCTTGCCATGTGGTTCATTATACATTCCCACCACATGAATAAACATCGGGACATTACGAACATACCTACCATCATGTAGTTTACCTGTCTTCTGAATGTAACAAGCATCTGCCTTACAGAGTGATAATGTTTCTTCGAGTTCTGACATATTTTCAGAACCTTTCAATCATATCAATTCAATATTATGCTTCCTAAATTTATCAATTACTAATGGACTATTATAAGAATTATTCTCATCATAGATCATAATAGATTTATTTCCTAATAAGGATTGGTTGAAATGACAATAATCGAAGTATGATACTCCAGTTCCTTGTAAATCCATATGTGGTTGATAAAATGCTAAAGTTTTCATCGTTGTCCTAAGTCTAATTCTGATTTATATGATCCATCTTTTGAACCTTGTGACACGATGGAAGGTACCCACCAATAAACAATAGCATCAAACTTGTAAAATTGATAGGCTAATTCCCAATCTGATACTAAATGAAATGGAATAACTGATTGAACAATCAATTTAGCTATATCGGGTTTAATTAAATATGCTTCTGCACAGTTTGTAGCGGGATGCCCGACTCTAAAACAATTATCGGAATATGCTTGCCCCCTAGAAATTCGAGATTTTTGATAATCTACCCCACAACCTTCTCCCATAAAAATAGCATCCCAATCTTCGGGGGTATCATTCATATATTTTCTAAATTTATCAGCAAACTCTGGTTCAAATACAGCATCATCTTCAAGAATCATACCATAATTAGGACATTCCATTGATATTTTGGCTAATGCCATAATATGTTTAGCAGTACATGATATTTCTGGTAAATTTAACTCTCTATAATGATGAACATTACTGTCCCATAGACTTCCAACCTTTTGTTTAAATATATCAGGTTCTGTTCTATATACCTCTCTTAATTGTTCAGGATAATCAATAAAGAATTCTTTATCATATGCAGCAATAATCTCCCAAGGGATTCCCGTGGCATCAAGTATAGGTTTAATCTTTGCTAATCTATCGGTTAGCTTAGTATAATGGATTAAATAAATTTTATCAGGTTTAGAAGTCATTTTATAAAGAAATTATCGGCACAACACTTAGTAACATATTGGAATCCATTCTGTTGAAGAATATTCTTAATCTCTTCAAAGCTATGATCCGCTTCAATGCTTATGAGTTTAATATCAAATAGATTAAAATCAATGCTACGAATGATTTCCAAGTCTCCACCTTCTGCATCAATAGATAGATAATCAATCTTTTGAACACCTTGTTCCAAAAGGAATTCTGTAGTATTTCTAACAGGGATATTGATAATGTTTATATTATCCGGCCCTCCTACTTCGCGTATGATGCGTTGTTTATGCTCGTTTGAGCAATACTTTTCAAAGCCACTAAGCATTCCACACTTCCAGAAGTCGAGGGAGCCATTCTCATTACCTGCCCCAATATTAAAATTACGAGCAAGGGGACGATGTTTCACCAAAGTCTCAAAAGTTTCAGGATTTGGTTCAACACAGATACCAGACCATCCGTATCCTTCTTCAAATACGACTGAATTGCTGCAACATCTGCCATCGAATGCGCCAATATCCACGAAGAAACCACCTTCTAATTCATTTAATAGGTGTACTGCCATGTCAGAAGGTTGTGGACGAGGTAAATGTCCTTCTCCATACTTTTTAAATATATCTATTCGGGGTAACTTCATTATAATGTTTTAATATGTTCCTTTGCCCATTTCAATAGAAAATTATCATGTTCTTGACACTTTTCCAATTGTGGAATAATATTTGATAATAACTCTTTCATTCCTCCTAGCTTTAAAAAAGCTAAATGGTATAATGCAGCATCTCGATACCCTAATTGGTATCCTAGTTTCATTTCAGAGGTCTTTGTATTCATTTTAAAATTGTGTTTTTGAAGAATTTCAATACATTTTCAGGACGAACATGATAAGGAAATTCATTATTATTAAACCATGGTGTATTTAACTTTTCTAAATACAAGTTTCTATCCGAATCGAATCGAATTATATCATCTAATAATACTTCTTCAATAGGATACGAATTATAGTTAAAAAATGAATTAAAATTAAAATCATGACCACATAAGGATTGCCCCAATAGATCGGAATACAGTTAGCAAACATCGAATGTATGATTTTTTCTGTAGTATATCCATATGCTTCTTCATTTTCAAATGCAACATTAAATCGGAACTGTTTAAGAAACTCAATCTTCTCCTTCTGATCCCCTCTACCAGATATAACACCGTTAGTATTGTTATACACTCGTCCGGCACAATGAATATGCTTTCTTGCATGTAGTTTAGGCACGAAATCCATCCGTTTACCTTTAGGTTGTCCTGCTATAAAAGCACAAAACCCCGGTTTTGTATCAAAAATACGTTCATCGAAGTTCTTATTAAGTAATAATTCAGGATCATGTAGATATGATTGATCCCTATCATCATTATGTGGCACATTGAACCAGTTTATATGTAATGCCCAAAGAGGTAATCTATAATTCCGCCCGTCATGATCATTATGATCAAAGGTGAATGCGAAATGACTCTTGTTCCAATCAGGATGCATGTTTTCTCCAGTATAGAATACCTTCTTGATATTCCCTCTATCATAATTTCTATGCTCTTGTTTGTTGGCATAGTCAACTGAATGAAATAAAATGTCAGGTTCTTGAGCATCAATTAACACATTATATTCTTGTGACAATAAATGATAAAAATAGTTATCAGTCTCGACCAAATTAGGCCAGAAATCAACGAATTTAATCTTAAGAGTATCTTTTTTGGAAGTCATTATATGCTAGGTGTAATCCGTCTTTCATGTCTATCTGTGGTTGCCAGCCAAATGTCCGAATTAATGAATTATCCATGGTCTTTTTAAAAGTTCCATCAGGTTTTGTTTCATCAAATATAATTTCTCCTTCATATTGAACCACTTCTTTAATAATATATGCTAAATCCTTAATGGATATATCGGTTCCGCTTCCCACATTAATAATAGAAGGGGGGTTCTGTGTATCTAATACTTTATATGCCGCTCTTGCTAAATCTTCTGAATTTAGAAATTCTCTAAAAGGTTTGCCTGATCCCCATAATGTGATGGTAGGTTCTTTTTTCAATTTAGCAATATGGAACTTACGAATTAGACCGGGAATAACATGAGAATTTTCTAAATCATAATTATCATTTATACCATACAGATTACATGGCATAATAGAATGGTAATCGACACCATACTGTCTCTGATAGGTTTCGCATAGTTTAATACCTGCAATCTTTGCAATTGCATATGGTTCATTGGTAGGTTCCAATGCACTTGATAGTAATTGATCTTCGGTGATGGGTGTTATAGAGTGTTTAGGATATATACAAGAGCTTCCTAAAAATAATAATTTCTTTACTCCTGATTTATATGCCGCATGAACACAATTAGCCACAATCATCATATTTTTATAAATGAATTCGGCTGGATAAGTTTTATTAGCATGTATACCGCCAACTTTACCCGCTGCAATAATCACTTCGTCAATTTTATTATAATCGAAAAAATAATTAACTGCCCTCTGATTGGTTAAATCAAGCTCTTCATGGGTGCGAAGGATGGGTTTATATTTGGTTATGTCTAAGGAGCGTAATAATGCGCTACCAACTAGACCACGGTGTCCTGCAATGAAAAGATTCTTCTTCATTTTAGTATTAAGTAGTCAATTCCTTTCAAATCATTTAATTTCTGCCCACCTGCATAAGAAATAGAACTTGCAAGGGCTTGATTAATCTCATTCATCTTCTCCAAAATGGTTTTGTCTGATTCTAAACCTACCATAAATCCTTCAACATGTTTATCATGCTTTTTACAATGGAATGATGCAGAACCGAAATACTCTTTCTTGCCCTCGTTATTGATCTTAGCCGCACTGTCGATACATGGAGCGAATAGACCACCACACATCACCATGTCAGCGCCAAAAACCATAGCTTTTGCAATATCCCCTATGTTCTTAATTCCTCCATCTGCAATGATAGGTACATCAGAACCCTTTAATGATTCTGTAATACTCCACAGCATAGGAGCAGTAAAGCCCGTCTGTAGTTTCGTTGAACAAACTGCCCCTTGGCCTATACCCACTTTAATAGCATCTACTCCTAGATCGCTTAAAAAGCGTGCCGCTTTTGATGCCGCAATATTACCTGCAATAATTTTAGTATCGGGTAAATTTTTACGAATAAATGTAATTACCTCTCCAACTTGTTTATGGTATCCAAGTGCTACATCAACGGTAATAATATCAATATTATTTTCTCCATTTTCAATCATCCATTGAAGGTCTTTATAAGAATCTTTACCAACTCCAGTGCTAACACTTACAAGGGGCCATCTTTCTGTATTAGCAGTTTTGATCAAGTCAACCGTGACAGAATCTCCATTTTCAACATGTCCGAAACGGTGCATACTGTAGAAATAACCATTATGTGCTAGCTTTCTACACACATCAACATTAACCACACTTACCATATTAGCTGGTATAACCGGATTTCTTACATTAAATCCTAAAAAATTAACGGAAGTGTCTGCATTATCTCTTGTTTCTAATTCACTGTAATTATCAGGAATTAGACAAATGTCGTCGTAATATAAAGGTATTTTATTCATTCTCAATTAAATTAAATTTTGAGTATAGAAGAGGATGAAGTCATCTTCTGATAAATTATCACGCATCTTGCTCAAAAAATAAGCATTTACCATAGTATTCAATCTATCTCTAAATTTTTGTGCTTGTTTAAAATGTTCTATAGTATTTGATTTTTCGGTTACTTCTATAAATTTATCTATAAAATACCGTGCATCTTCTTTTAAATCTATTATATTTAATTCTGTATCCATAATTTTGCTATAAGTTACTTCAAAATAATATCCATTGCAACATAAATCACCTATATACTGGAAAATATCATTGTCATGGATAAATATATTTATGGCAAATAAATGGACATTAGACGAACTTGAAACATTGACACAAAATTATACTAGTATAGGGGCAAAGGGATGTAATATGTTATTACCTAAACGCTCAATATCAAGTATATGTGCTAAAGCAAAACAATTAAATATTAAATTTGATATTAATAATTTATATAAAATCCGATTAAAGAAATCTCAAAATTTCGCAGTGAATGTTGATAAATTTATTGAGTGTATTCTACCAGAAACAGCTTATTTATTGGGATTTATATGGGGTGATGGGCATATAGTTAATAATAATATAAAGGGTCATGTGGAGCATAGAGTTATTACTAATATATTAACGAGTGATATGAATCATATTCGTCATATTTTTGATTTACATGGTGAATGGAATTTTAACGAAAAAATACCTGACTCGAAAGATGGTTATAATCGAAAACCTTTTACACGAATTCATACATCTAATAGATTATTAGTGAACTTTTTAGAAGCGAACGATTATCATTTAAAAAGTGGAATCTCTGCTGATAAAATATTGAATAATATTCCTATTAATCTGCATAATTATTTTATATTGGGATTAATAGATGCTGATGGATGTTTTAATTTATGTAAAAATACTAAGAAAAATAAAGGGGGGTGGACTAGAAGATGTATTGTAGCGTCAACATATGATCAAGATTGGACATATCTTGAAAAAATTCTATCCAAATTGGATATAAAGTATTATATATCTCGTAGAATTACGAAAATCGGGAAAGGTTCAGTGTTAACTATGTCAGGACTAGCCAACTTGACTAAATTATATAATTATCTATATCCTAATAAATTTCAATTCGGTCTAAAACGGAAATATGATAAATGTTTAGAATTATTAATAGATAGACATTAAATCCAATTTTTTACTAATTTCCAATCTTGTCCTCCAGCAAAATGTCGAGTTATTACATCTTCTTTACGGCATTTATTCATGAAAAATAGTCCTTCATACTCACCTTCAAATGAAGTTACGTTATAGCATGATGGCCAAACTTCAACATTCTGATATAGTGATTCCAATGAAAAAATGGTATCGTGGGTAATATGCGAGTGCCACCCATAATGAGGTAAATACCAAAATGGTATATTAGAGTGCCTTTTTATTCCAAATAAAGTGTACATCATCGCCTGTTCACGAAATTCATGGAAAAAACTATCATATTTTCCTTCAAAACCTTCATGGAAGGATGGAACGTTCTTTAATCTATTCCATCTTTCTTCTGAAAGAATTTCATTTATTAAAAATCTCGTCCACGGGTTTATGTTAAATGATAATAATGAATTACAATGTGAGTTACAAGAATCTATAGCATAACTAAATGATTTTTTAGAAATTAAATCAATATCAATATTGTATATATATTGATCAGCGTCTAATTGTATTATGCTATCCCCATCCTTTAACTTATCAGCATATATTAAATCCCTAATAATAGACCATTTGTTCCAAGTCAGATTTCCTCTAAAAGGAACAATGTTATTTTCTTTCCGAATCTCGACATATTTAAATCCATGTTTCTCGCAGTATTGTTTATTGCGAGGGGATATAACTTCATCAAATATTTGTTGACGATGATCAGAATAGGCTGCTAAGACAAATAGATACTTCATTGTTTACATAGATACATTTTTTCGTATAATTCTGCTAATTCCATAATGAATTCTTGGGCGCGAGATTCATTCCAATTTTCTCTTTGCATCATTTCATATGCGCCTTTCATAAAGGCTTGCACTTTTACTTCTTGTTCTAAAGTCATTTCTTTAAAATTAACATAGGTTCACAGAATATTCCAGTATTATCTGACTTAGAGTTCATTCTTTTACGCATTCTATACCCCATTACCCCTTTACAATTAGACGAGAAAGTATCCAATATGGGTTGAATAATTTTATTATATTCATGATTGGCATATATATCAGAGACATTGAGACAAAATACTCCATTTTGAGACAGTGCAGATAAACTATTTTGTATAGTAACGAATAAAAAATCTTCTAACCAATTCTTAAATTTTTTATATTTTCTAAAACTTTGTAACTCTCCTTGATAATGTTCTACTTTCCAATAAGGAGGAGAAGTAAAGATTAAATCAATATCTGTCATTGGAATAGAATTTTCGCAACCATTTAATTCCATCTTCACAATAGAATCGTCGGGGCAATATCTATTGACTTGTTGGGTATATCCACAGAACACAAGAGGATTTACGTCTCTAACATATATTTCGGGAATATGTGTTGCCATTGCTGCGGTTAATCTATCTCCCCATCCTCCACATGGATCATAATATGAGCGAGGTTTATATTTTTCAAAAATACATTTAGCAGCAGAAGGTCGAAATTGTGAAGGAAGATATTTCCTAAGAACTAATGCCGTAGCCGGATTGGTTTCGTAGAATTTACTATTCTCTAAAGTTGCTCTAATCTTAGGTTCGTACCATCCTCTAATGACCGAAGGGCTATTCAGGCTGTCGCATGCATATCGTGTAGCGGCATGAAATATATTCGATGATGTTGCTCCAGTTTGATCAAAGTCTATATATTGAGGTATCTTCAAATCTGAAGAAAAATCAGAACGAGAAAACCACTCGCCTTCTTTAAGAAGGGATAAAAATGATGTGGATTCTAATTTATTAAAATCTTCGTCGGCATCTTCAATACAAGGGAAACGAAGGGGGAAATCTGCTTTAAACATTACAACAAGAGGGTGCGGATAACAATAGATTATATTTCATTTTCCATGTAGCTAGGTCTTGATACATTATCAGTATATCATCAACTAATTCATTATCTGTGATAAACATTACCATTTTATCATGTGCTGATATCTGTTCATCATATGATTTGTTTTTACTTTGTTTATATTTCTCATTAAGCGTATTCAGTTCTGCTATTTTCTCTGCAAGGTTCATAATTATAGTCTTTTAAGTATTTGGGTGCATACGCCTTCTAATGAAAAATAGGCATCATATATTTCCTTAATTTTATTTCTCATCTGAGATAACTTATCTCCATCATTAGCAATATTAATTAATATGCTATTGACATCATATAATTGATCTGGCTTAATTATAACACAGAATTCAGACCAATTCAATTCATCTTGCCAAGGAAGCCAATGTTTATCTGATACATATATTGGAATTGCTCCTAATTGCATTATTTCATATAATCTAAAACTAGTTGCTCCGTATCCTCTAGGCGCAAATGCAAAAATAGAACGATTAGTAATATCAATAAATTCTTCTAGTTTATTAACACTCACATCTTGTGTCCACTGTTGGATAGAAAATTTATACGTAGGAAAATCATACCCAAGTTCACTATATATATTGTATAGAGATTTTCTAAGTGGGTGCGTTAAAGAACCTACAAAAGAACAAAATGTCGGTCTATAATCATTTATCTGTACATTAGGTAATGATGAACACACTAATGGTATAGGAATACCGTTCCCTAGCCCTCCAGCCTCGAATACAAGCGTATTAGCGGGTAAACGCTGTCTTACCCCCTCATCATGCTGCACCACCGTAAAATAGGCACCATTTGGGTCTAACTGATCCAAATACTCCTGAATGTTGATTGGCGTGTTCTCTACATATAAAGTAGTCCATGACACAGGTATAAGTGTTCGGCCCTTTACATCGAACTGTTCTTTATTCTTAATATAGAAATCAAAGAAATAATCCTCAAGGTATTTTCCTTGATGGTACGGAGGATAAACCGGGTAACTCGGTTCCGGTCTTAAAAGTGAAAAGTCATATGTCATAATATATTTAAGTATTTATACTGTGTACAGGTATTATCGCAAGATAAATACCATTATGAATAAAAAATGGAATGATGGGGATATAAAATGGTTGCATATAAATTATAACAAGTTAGGTCCGAAATATGCTGCCTCGATATTAAACAAAAGTTATATTTCAATTATCAATAAAGCTCATAAATTAAAATTAAAATATGAGAGAAACAATAATATTAAATCGCATTTATTTACTACGGATTTCTGTAAAGAATCTGTATATTTACTAGGTTATATGTTTGCAGATGGATATGTTAGTAAATCTAAAAAGGGTTATGAGATTGCGTTTCATTGTGATAAAAGTGATATTGACAATATTATTGATATTTTTAACTATACAGGTAAATGGAACATATTAAATAGAAAAGATAATATTCATACACTTGTTAGGTGTTATGATTCAAACTTAGGACAATTTTTATTAGAGACTGATTATCATGTTAAAAGTTTATCATCGGCTAATAAAATTTTATCTCATATTCCAATTGATTTAATACGATTTTTTTTCTTAGGTTTAATAGATGGTGATGGTTGTTGGTATTATTCAAATAATAATAGACAATTTATTATCACCGGGCATATGAATCATAACTGGAATTATCTTTTTGACTTATATTCATTATTAAATATTGAATATCATTATAAACAAAATGAAACAAAAACTGGTAATAATTCTCAGATACGTATCTTTAAAAAAAGTGAATTAAAAAAGTTCATAAATTTTATTTGGCCAAATAAAATTTATGAACTCGGTCTTTCAAGAAAATATGATAAAGCTATGCAGATTTTAGATAGGTGTTAACTTTATTTTTTACAGTGTCCAGTAAAAGATTTTTATGCTTATATAAGCACCAATTACCATGCACCATTATAATGTCATTGGGAATATCGAAATTCTCATGTCCATCCCATACTTTTCTATATACCCCATATGTCCAATATTTTTCAACAGGTAACATTTTCCATTTTAAATTTTGCAACTCTTGATATTTTTTATTATTGAAGCAATATTCCGTCATTGCAACTTGCTCTGAATCGAAATTATTTAAATATTTTTTAACAGCATTTATTAATAATAAAACATTTTCATTTTTTCGGGCAACAAAAAAACCTGTATTACATCCACCCCCAATATCATTTTGAAAAATGATATCATTATCCTCTAATTCTTTTAATATATCATCATAAAAATCTTTAAAAAATACTATATCCGCATCTATAAACATGAATAGCTCATTATCCTGTAATCTGTTTATACCTTCTATAAAACAGTCAACTTTTTTATGCATTGTATCATGCCATCCTTTTTCATAAAAGGAGCCAGTAGGGCATAATTGTGGAATATATTGTATGTTCATTTGCATCTTTTCGTTTTGAGGAAAGGATGGCAACATTTCTCTTTCTAAGAGATTCCGATGGGTTTGACTAACAACAGTATAGCACTGGATTTTCATATATTATATTATTCTAAATTGTAGCGGGTATTCAATTCCAAACGTCGATCTTTCGGAAATGATGGAAGAAAATATTCTTCATACATCCGTGTGTGACTAGGACTGTACAAGGTAACTATCTTCATCGTCTATCCGTTAAACTCACAGTAATATCTCGTAATCCACTTATACTTGCTATATATGGAGTATCCATAGTTAATGCATTTAAATTGGCGTTTATTTCGTAGCGAACTCTCTCTGTATAATTCATACCCACATAGTTAGAATCCAAAAACTCTTTACAATGTGTTAATATCAAAAATTTATAAAGTTCTGTAGCATGCTGGATATTATCCATGCCTTCTCCATAAGGGGTGAGAGCAGTACCTTGTGTGTCATTAACTTGGGGTATAGTGTATACGTTTGGCATATATCAGGCAATATAGTTGATATGGTTGTCAGTGTCAAGTCGCATTATGTTAAAAAACCTATCAGTGAAGTCATTCTCTCCTTCTTTTGGAGTTAAAAATACTCCCCAAGGTGTTCTTCGACATAGATTATATTGTAAATGATAAAACATGACGTTCATAACCAGATGATGAAATTTATTTGATTTCATTAGATTTTCATTATAATCCTTTTCCACGGTACTATCATGTGAGACATTTTCATGCATCATATGACATACAAGGGGCTTGGAACTATCATTATATAATTCTCCCCCATTTAATTTAATAATACCTGCCGTTACCACATCAAAAGTGGGAACTCCGATCAAGTATGGCGCATTGAAAAGATGTCGATTGTCTGTAAACCATTCTTTAGAGAAGATGAAACAATCGTAGCCTGCTATTTCATTACGAAGAACTTTAGCACCTTCTTTCTTGAGACGAAGAATATCCGTGGTATTTTCTATTTCTAAACGAGATATAGCCAGTGCATGAGGGTTCTTATCTTCAAGGTATTCTATTAACGTATCAGTTATAATACAGTCGCTATTGATATAACCAAAATGTGTTATATTTTCATGGTCTTTATGAAATTCTGCTTGAATAAATATTTTTTCTAAAATATCATAGAATAATGGAAGGGTTCTATTAGAACCTTCAACGATATTCTTTGAAGAATTTTCTAAAATATGTAAAGCAGGAATCTTATAATCTTGATATTCTACCAATTCATCGTTTAACATTTTCTCCTTAACATTTTGAAATTCTGATTTGAATTGAATTGCTATTAAATCCAGTTTATCAGGCTGTGCTTTCTGAATATGCATCCACGATTCCCGTGCAATGTGCTGGCGATTATTATTACCGAATAAGTTTGTTCCAAGAAGTAATTTCATAAATGTTTAAATGCACTAACGATAGCGTCTGTATCAGTTTCGTATAATCCTGCCGAATTGATATTGTTTAATTCTACGATCTTCCAATAATGAGAATGAGTCATTTCACCAACTAAACCCAAATCCATAACAAATGCATCATCTATGATGCCATAATCCCTAATTAATTGCTTACACCGTTGCCATGCAATATGCGATTCATCAATTCTGGCTTGTTTATTAATACCTTTTATTTTATATAAAGATGCTGATATAATCTCTCCACCGATAATGAAGAATCTAACTTCATCACGTATATTAACCGCAGGAGAAATACGTATTAATTCATCATTTTCATCTCCTATGAAAGATGTGGCTAATTGGATTTTCTGTAGGTCATCAACATTTTCACACACTTTACCAGTAAAGAATTTTTCTGTGTATGGTTTAATGAAAAATGGTCGCCATAGATGTTCCGAGGTTAAAGTGTTTAATTTTCCCCATGTAACATCATGTCCTGCGCCATTTACCCATTCTATTTCCAAATATAAATCTTCAATAGGTTTGAAAGATTTAAACGTAGGAAATCCCTTTACTCTACATACATTGATAAATCGGTTACTACCAAATACATATTTCGGAACGAAGTCGATTTCTCTGTCAAAAGTGTCTGTGAAGGGGATGATATGAACTTCCTCATGGGAAACTCCCGCATCCTGAACAGAATTCAGGAAACGGTTATATCCGTACTCATTCCATATATTTTTTTGAAATAACCACTTATCTTGCTGCATATTTATTTCTGATGAATCTGATATTATCTACTATTTCTTCCCTACTACTGTCGGGTATTCGATTTACTTCTAAACCATGATCTTTATTAAATCTCTCAAAGTCTGGACCAAGCTTATTATTGCGTTCACCATTAGGATTCATTCTACTAACCGCATTAGGATTATTCATAACCAGATCGTCCGCATTAGAAATATCAGGGAAATACCAGAACCCCGGTATCATACTTTTTACCGATAGTCTATATACCATATCAATATCAAACATGTATGGATAACGTTCGTCGAACAAACCCACTTCGTCAATAGCTAATTTTGTTCTGAACGTAAATTCGTTACAAGTATTCTTATAGAGTTGAATTATTGCGCCATCTTGAATATATTGAGTAGCTAATCTAGGTGTTCTCTCGCCAATCGCACCAGCGCCCCATGCATTTGATCGGAATCCGAAATACTGAATACCTGATTCTTTTGATGCTTTTATATATTCATCAAATATATCAACAGACTTAATCAGCATATCATCTTCGCATACAAAATAATAATCGCATCCTTTATTCATCAAATACTTTAACCCGTCGTTACGAGCAACGGATGCAAACTGTACTCTATCATGTTGAATCCAATGAACTTTATCATACTGTTTGGTATAGGGTTCGCCCCCATTCACCACCACCACATGATCTATCCTATCAAAAGGAATAGTGTTATATAATTCTTCAAAGTAGCTTTGAGAGTTAAACGTTGTTATTACAAGCCCTTTTTTCATATTAATGTATAAATCCCATCACTCTTTTTTCTTTTTTACCGTTGTTGCCATTGTCTTCGGAATTGTATATATCCGCTAAAACCATTTGTGTTTCTGGTGGGTTTTTACCATATAATTTTTGATATAATGCTTTCGTCTTTGCTTCGGATAATTTACCAAAATGATGTTTGATAAACATACGACCTCGACGTTTTAATGCACTATCAATATTCTTTTCTTCTGTATTAAAGGTGGCAATGATCTTGAAATTAAGAACAGAACCCATTATACCATCTGATAAGTTAAGAATGATACTCATTGCAGAGTTCTCGCTATCTTGTTCTCTTGATACTAAGATGTTTTCAGCATCTTCGATGATAAGAAGGCTGTTACTGTAATCTCTAATAAATCCTAAAAATGCAGGATCACTTAATGCAGATACATAGAAGGGAGGTATATAAATCTTTCGCACACTTGGCAGTTCATTCATTATATGTTTTATATAATTTGTCTTACCTGCGCCGGGATCACCATGTAATAAAGTTATACGATTATTAGGTAAATCAAAGTCTTTAGCCCATTCAAGAATTTTGTTATGAACCTCTTCAAAAGAGTCATCATAGTTTTCTTTAATATCTAATTCAAACCCTTTGATACTATGTGGCTGTAAACTCATTTCTCCATATGCATCTTTCTGTAGCATATAGATATTATGATTATTATCGGGAATGTGAGCGAAATCGTCTTTTAATTTTTTAACGATTTCGTAAGTTGGAGTATCGGCAATATCAAAAAATACAGATACAGTGAATAATTTTTCAGCATCTGCTTCATATTCTCTTTCAGATGTTATATAAATTCGAATCAATAAATTCTTTTCCCTATTGACAAAGTATATATTTTCTGTTAATTTGTGGCGGGCATCACTACTACATGACATCATTGTTAATCCTTGTTGTCTAATAGACTCTACCAATTTTGTAAGATATTCTTTTTTTATTTTTATATCAAACGTCGAAGGATGTTTTTTATATAAAATGTAGTATATATTTTCTTCACAGTGAAACAAATCACGATGTAAAAGAATATTTTCTTCGGTTTTAATATCTGAACATCTATCAAATAATTTCAAATCAAATGAATCAAAAAAAGATTTAAAATCACCATCCCCTGATACATCTGGAGAGCCTGCTATTGCCATTAATCTGTGTCGTGTTGTCATTATAATAGTTCTTTATTAGCATATCTGGACTCAATATCAATAAGAATATTAAGAACATCCTCTTGGGCAAATCGTGGAGCATCTTGAGGATAATACCCAAAAAGCTCTTTAAAGAGTTGCCATGAATAGCTGAAATTGGATTTAAATTCTGGATCATTTCGAATCACCGACTTTTCATGATTCGCATCTTGATCAGTAATATAAAGGAATGAGTTGAGAACGTCTGCATGGTAAAGAAGAGGCGTACCCTTTTCTCCTAAGAAAATCTTTTGATGTTGGGCAAGATGTTCCGCAGCATTTAAGAAACGTTCATCAAAATATGCACCATCCCCTAACATATCAGAACGAATAAGGGTAAATGCTTGGAAAGAGAATAGATAAATATCTACTTCTTTATTAGTGTATTTTACAGTTGCTCGTTTTTTAGGAGTTCCATCATCATTAACGTTTCCTCCCCCGATTCCTCCATGTAAACCATAGGAAAGTTGTGCGGCCCAAAGACCACTATCAGCAGCGGTTAGAATATATTCCTCGAAAACTTTATTATCTTTGATAAGAATATCATCTTCTGCTACAAAGATATAGGTGTATCCGTCTTGTTGAGCTTTACGCATACCAATATTTTTAGCAATACCTACGGGTAGTTTACGCTTTCCTTGTAAAACTTCTACATCAGCAGGATATTCTTTATATGCATCGCCTGCACTTACCACATAAATTTTACCGACAGCGGTTCTATCAACAGACTCAACGAGATTTTTAAAAAAATCAGGACGATTACAGGTTATTATGACAAGGGCAGTGTCTTTAGAGAACTTGTTTAACATTTATACAATTTACAACAGCTTATGAGCCATTTCAAACAAATTATACGTTTTTATAATTAAAACATTCAATAATATCATCAATATTAGCCATTGCTCCCATTCCAGTATCACCACAAAACAATTCTTTAGAGATAGGATCAATAACTTTGATTCCCCATGATTTAATTTTAGATATATGTTCTTGGGTAATAGGATGCTCCCACATCCTTGCCATCCATATTTGTCATATGTGCTTATCATACATTAATTGGGCTTTCTCTGCAATCTTTATTTTAAGATATTCAGGAATATTGTTCAAATTATCAATGGGCCATAATCCTAATGTATCCCGTATGTCAATAACCTTAAATTGTTCAATCTCACTATCCACTTGCTGAACCCTTTCTTGTATTTTATAGGTTTTTATCTCTAATGGTTTAAGGTTTTGAATGGTTCTTTTCCATTTTTCACCCTCTTCTCCCATAACATAATTAATAGATACAAAATTATCATTTACTTGGTCTAGTTGTGTTTCATTAGCAATGTGAATAAAGATGGGTGATTCATTATTATGAATTTTAGTCACTTCTAATGTATCAGTGTCAAGAATATAAACATATTTCTTACTATCTTGATCGTTCCAATCCAATGAGAAGGCACTACCTACATAACACAGAGGTTTTTTATCGTATGTACGGGTTTGTGGTAGGTGGTAATGTCCTGTAAAGGCCGCTCCTGATACCTTATCCATTAGATCAGATGCTTTAAACCCATGTGTGGCAATTTTATTCTTCTGTAATTCAAATCCAATGGTATCAATGTGTCCGAAAAAGAGTTTACAAGGGGGAATATCATCTAACTTTACTCCCCATCCTGCAAAAACCATATCATCCCGAACAGTAACCTTGTCATGTATCGTTATATTAGGATGTTTGTTTAATGGAGTCAACCAATTAACAGATGCATTATCATTTAACATAGCATCATGGTTTCCCACGATAATATCCATAGTAAATTCATCTAATTCATCTATGAAACTATTAACACAGTTATGTGTTTCGGCAGAAATGGTAAATCTATTGTCGTATATATCACCAAGCTGGATTATATGTGATATGTTATTTTGATGACATATTTCTTTTATCCATTTACCATAATCCAGTAGTATCTGGTGAAAGATACTATTGTTACGTTTCTTACCGGCATGTATATCACCAACTACAAGGCACTTCATTTATATTTTTAGGACTCGTAAGTCACTTCTTCATGATCTTCATCAGAGAAAACCTTGGGACGACGAACATTTGCATAGTTTTCAGTTGAAAGAGTAGCTTCCCATACTTCTGCCTGATATGCATCAATGGTTTCTTTGGCAAGGTTTTCCTTTTTGATTCTATTAATGAAAGAGTTAGCACTTATTCCTGTAAAGTAATTGAATGCATCACTCTTATAGGTAATATACTCTCCATCATCCCGTGTTTCAAATATTGCATCCTCTTGAATCTTCTTTTTACGGATTTTTTGACGGCGATCAAAATGATAGAAATAGTGAAATCCATTTGATTCATCTTTCTTAATAATCTTATCCGTAGAGTATCCTTTAAATGAACAATCCCTAACAGCTTTAACCATTTTAAGAATGGCATCACCAATCATTTCAGACTTCCATGAATAACGCACAAAGTTAGGAAGAAATGCCATTCTATCCGCAATATCATTAATCATAACTGCTAGTTTTGGCGGAAATGTAGGATATTCCTCAGTTTTACTAACTATCTTTTGAGTTTTCCAATCATAATTATCACCTAAAGATATATAATAATTCTTTAATTCCTCCCACATCTCTTCCGGCTTCACATAGATGTCTGTTTCTTTCTTTTTGTCCTTTTTTTTCTTGATCGGTTTATCATCAAGATATTCTTCACTTGGAAGAATATCTTCTACTAATTCGGTTTCTATATCTTCATCATCTAGGTCAGGTATTGCCATATTAAATTGTTATTTTCTTAATCTCAAAAGGTATCTTTATGTCTTTATAAATCTTTAATCGCTTTTTTAAATGATCAAAAGAATATTCAGTATCATCCGCAATGTCATAAATAATTGACTTGTCTTTATTTTCATGTAACCGCATTGATCTACCAATTGATTGAGAAATTTTAATTAAACTTTTTCCTATGCAGGAAAATATTACGAAAGGTAAATTGTTTATAGAAATACCTGTGGAAAATATTTGGGACATCGCAATACAAATAATGTTGTTATTTTTTTCCATTATATCTATAATATCTTTGCGATCATCAGTTTCCATTGACCCCTGAACAAAATAAATTTGTTTATTAGGAATATCTGTTAGTAATTTTTCTAGGTATTCACCATGTTCTATCACATCTACTAGAATCAATGTATTGCCTGTAGTTTTCTCAGCAATCTTCTTAATAATATTGTTACGAGTAACATGTCTATATAAAAACACCCGTTCATTGTTATACTTATCAGTAGGAAGGCTAAGTGCTGTCTTAACCGTCTTCTCTGGTTCAGTTGTATGTTTACATATAATCACTTTGATTTCTACTTCTGCCGCAACACCCTTTTGACGAATATTATAAGAAGTTTCCTCATATAAAATAGGTCCAATCTTACCGATAATATTCCATGATGCCATGTAATTATCAGGAAGAGTCCCTGTTAAGCCAAACTTATGTGGTGTGGTAATGTTATGAACCACTTTATTGATTTGGTTCTTCTTTTCACCTAGTCTGTGAACTTCGTCTACTACCACCATATCAAAATCCTTAACCATCGACACGGTATATTTGATATCAGAGATTAATATTTGACTATTAGCAATAATTACATTAGAATTCCAATCGGGAACATATCCATCGCCCCATCTATCAATAACAGGCATGTTATATTCATCTATAAATGAATGATACATCTGATTGACAAGGGCAGTATTGGGAACTATAATCAGAATCTTAAAATTTGGATTATAATGAAGGACAGTTTTAATTAAACCACCTATAAGGACTGACTTACCCGCAGATGTTGCTAGGATTCCTAATCCTCTACCATTTTTTAGAAATTCTTCTATGGTATTTTTTTGATGATCATAGTAAGTGAATCCATCAATGTTTTGAATATTATATGCGGGGAATTTCGGAGAGAAATGATGAATAAATTCTGGCGAGAGTTTTAACTCGATAGGAATCTTCATTGTGGAGATATAATGCCGAATTTCCTCCCATAATCCAACTTCAAATGCACCTGAAGGGGTTATGATATATTTCCGAGGAGCAAATCTTCTGGTTTGGAACGATGGATTCGGGACAGAGAATTTTTCTCTGATCAATTTAAAAATATGGGGAGCACAGCTAAGTATTGCGCTTTTATTTTTTATATCAACTGAAATGAGTTCACGCAACTTTTATAAATTTTCCATCTTCATCAGTTCTACAAGATTTCTAAAATCAAATCCAATTTGATTAATCTGTTTAACTGCGCCATCAAGATATTCTACCAATAGTTCCTGTTGGTGTATCTTCTTATTAAGGGTTTGGATATCCAAATCTCCTTCTGCTTTCCTTTTTAATACCGGAGCACTAACTGGTAGGGGGTTTCCTTGCATTTTATGCTGCATTAGCGCCTCTTTCTCATCTAATAGTCGTAAGAGTCCTTGTTTAGATTGCACAAGCTTATAAAGCCATTTATGACGAACATTTGGAGCACTCATTTGTTTTTCCATGATATTCGTAACATCTACTTGCGTATCAATGTCTAAATCTTTAGCATATTGTTCAATTTGTAAATAGGGTTCCATATGAACCATAATATATATCAAACAATATAGTATTTCTACTAAATATTTCAATATGACAGAAAATTTTGATAATTTTGTAGCTGAAATCCTTAAAGAGGATGGTATGGCTGTTGCAGGAGTATTAGGTAATGACGGTGCATATGATACTAGTGATACCCGTACTCCTAATGTTCTTGGTCCGATGCAACGTAGAGGTTCTATTAAAAATAGACGTAAGAAAAGAAGTAGATAATGAACTTATACTTCTTTAAGTATATTCATGGCAAATTGGGAAAATATACCTACACAAGAAGAAATTGATAACTCATTTGGATTCATTTACCGAATAACACATTTACCTAGTGGCATCAAGTACATTGGTAAGAAGCAGTTACATTCAAAGACTCGTAAACCCCCTCTTAAAGGCAAGAAACGTAAAAGATTGGTTATTAAAGAGAGTGATTGGCGGGAATATTTCTCATCCAGTGAAGAAATTCAACGGTTACTTGCCAAGGATGGGCCAGATGCATTTAAAAGAGAGATACTTTGTCTTACCTCTTGTGCATGGGAAAATATGTGGTTAGAACATAAGTATCAGGTCGATGAAAACGTTCTTTTCCGTGATGATTATATTAATGGGATTATTCATATCCGTCTAGGTCGTCCTCCGAAAGCATTAGTTGAAAAGTACAAGTTTGCTCATGATCCCATCACATATAATGAGAATGATGTAAATGAGTTTAAATCATGTAAGGATGATATCTTATATTTTGCTGAAAAGTATATCAGAATAAATGACAAGTTAATAAAACTATATCCTAAACAGAAAGAGATATTGTCAAGTTGGAGAGATAATAGATATAATATCACTAATTCTAGTAGGCAGTCAGGTGTTAGTACTCTGTATGCTATATTTCTATTACATACTTGTATATTTCATAGGGACATCACCAATGTAATACTTTCGTCATCACAGCATGGTAGTGATCATATGAGGGAATTAATAATAAATTTACACAATAATCTTCCTAATCTGTTAAAAGATGAAATTAATAGGCATGACAAAGAGAACTTGATTTTTATGAACGGTTCACGTATAAAGTTTAGCAGTTTTAATTCGTATGGGTTGAGAGGATTTGGTATAAACAATCTTATAATGGATAATATTGATTACATTCAAGAAGAATTATTTGATGAAGTATTCAAATATATCAGACCTATGATGGCTAGTAGCAAGAGTTCAAAAATTATTATAGGGGGAACTCCTAAAAATCCTGATAGTAAACTACTAGGATTATCTAAAGATAAAGGTTGGAATATTACATATATAAATTATAAAGATATTCCTCCGCAAAATACCCCCGAATTTGAAAAGTTAATACGTTCTATGGCAGGGGATGAGTTTTTTAATACAGAGTTTGCCCTTGAATATGCCTCATAAAAGGTATATGGTATCCGATGCAGTACCAATTTGTGTTATTAGAGGACTTTTTTAAGTCATGGCAAATTGAATATATCAATTTATTAGAAACCTGTGGTCTGTTGGGGAAGTTTACCCCTGATTGTAAAAAAATAATGTTGTATCTATTCCTTACAAATATTAATAAATTATTAGAGAATAAACAATTATTATTTTATCATGTGGAACAGTTAAGTCCTGATCTTGAAGTTTTTCAATTTATTGATTATGATAAATTTAATGCTTTCTTTAATAAAGTTGTTTATAAAATCCGTTCATTGACAGGTAAGATTTTTATGCTATCACAGACAAAACGGAGCTTGATTCAACAAGCTAATCATGTATCAGAACTGGACGGATGTATTCAAGATGAAATCCTTGTATTAGGAACAATTGAACCAAATCCAAAATTATTAAAAGAGTTCCTTTCGAGTTTAAACCTAAAAGAAATATTTAAGGATATGTCATGGAAATGCTGTTAACGCTTGAAATGAGAAACTTTGAATAGGTCGTCTGCTTCATCAGAGTTATCCCAATTATTTAGATATTTTACCCCATTTACCTGCCATCTTTTTGCTTCTAAAAAACCCATTAAATGTTCCAATACCTCTTTGCTTTTGGAATTATGTTCTTTCCAAATATACACTAATCTATTAGAAAAGTTATATCTCCACTGTAATTTATTAGGATCATCAACTTCTTCGCAAGAAGATATAAGTGCGTCTCTATTTCCCGACACATTCACTTTATTAGTTATCATATGATAGTGTGTAATATTTGGGCTATGCACATATGAATATGCAGTTCCTTCCGAAGTGGTAAACCCTATTAACCCTAATGCATTGGATTCTAAAATAGATTCTACAAAGAAATCAAAGCTTTCATAAACATTTATATATGGCATTCAATTATTTAATAATTGAGTATATATTTTATCATATTTGGGGATGCGGGTCTGTATTTTATCAGCAGATATTTGGCGAGAGGGCATATATTTCAACAACTCTTTATCAGTAAAATCCACAATCTCCATAAAATTACGACGATCATATACGATATTATATGAATAAATGTAAGAATTACTCTCTTTACAATATTTCCGAATATCTATAGGAAGATTATATTTACGAACTTCCTCTAGTACGCGTGTATCACAATCCAATTCTAATTTTTGAATTGTGAGTAATTGCGCCTTAGTGAATTTATCAAACTTCTTCTTAAGAAATAGATCAAAAAGTAACCAATTTGCTTGACCATTTTTCCATATTTCCGAACCTTCTTTCCATTGCTTAAAATGACAATATTCATGAATGAAATATTCAAAAATATTAGGAAGGTCATTATCAAAATAATTAACGGTGAACTTAGGTGGGGCAGTATAAGATGGTCCTGTTAAGGGATCAAAATAACTAGCAGAGAACTTACTAGAATTCTTTCTTCTTGTGAAAGAAATCGTAATATCACTGGCTATCATATCTTTTATAGCCTTACCTATGTACATTTCCCGTGTCATTTTTTATTATACCATTTTACGATCACATATGTTCCTATCCACGAACCCAATGCAACAAATATAACATAGATGGGTTGTGAAGTAAATGTTATTACGCCATATGCCATAAGAGCATACATTCCTGCTCCCACACTCGCAGCCTTTACCGCATTACCTTTCTGTATATGGATGGTATACAGTGCATATAAAGCATCTACTACTATATACGCCATAGTAACTAAAAATGCTGTACACCAACTAAAAATCATATTATTTTTTCTTTGTAGGAGTCACTTGTTTTTTAATCAATTCCCTGCACAGATTAGCATAACCGGGGTTAATATCTAAAATATTTGCTCCTTTAAAGAATAAAATAAATGGTGAGTGTGTTGCGATAATAACTTGAAAATGTTCCGAAAGAGTCAACAATGTATTAAACAAATCCAATTGTTTTGGAAGGGCAAGAGCCTTTTCTGGTTCATCAAATAATAATGCAATCTTTCCATTACGAGGTAAATTTTGAATATATTGAACTTCTGCCATTGCTGCTTGTTTATCTGAAATGTCAGGGGGAATAATAGCTAAGTTAGGTGGATTCTGAATCACTTGCATGATTTTATTAATCTTATGAATCCGATATTGTCCGCTAGAAGGCTTTGCTGCCATTACATCTAATTGCTCGGCACCTGTAGTGATACCATCTTCTGAAAGGACTGCACTATCAAAAAACCATGTGAAATTGTTCTTGTTAAGCATTTCAGAGTCATTGTAGAAAGTGGGGACACCATCCCATCCTACTTGTGCATCAAGATTAGCAGGGGTGTATGCATTATATACATATGGGAAGTGTCCTGTTGACCGTGATGCTAGCTTCATAGGATCAGATATTGAACTCCATCCACCTTTTTGAATACCTGAATAGGCTGCAAGAGTTTTTAGAATAGTGGATTTTCCGCATCCATTTTCTCCGAAGAGTACATTCAACCCTGTATTAAAAGATATTGTTTTATCTTTTAAATGAGGAAACGATGTGGGGAAGCCTGAAAGGAATTTTATATTATGAATCATATTATAAACTGAATTGTTTTCTAATTAAATCAATATCTTCTGCACCTTCAAAGATAGTACTTAATCTTGCAGCAATATTCTCAGTTAAATTATCACCAAACAAAGGATTTGGATTGATTAATCCACCTACAAGGTTAACATATTGATAGTATGAGATAATGATTTCAAATCCAACTAATTGATCACGGGTTCGTTCTTTAACAAAAGTGAAATGTGATTTAATTAAATCGGATTGCTCCTTTAGATTTTGTAAAGATTGAATATCTAAAGGATCAAACCCAAGGGCAACTGTGTAGTTTTGTATTTGGTCATCCTTAGCAAAGGAAATATCATAATATTTCACATTATTAACTTCTAAGTTAGAAGAACTTTGAGAACCTACAATGATATTTTCAGTAGTTTCTAAAAGGGTAGGAACCTCTGTATTCTCCATCATCAATCCAAGGTCGATATATGATTGTCGAGTTAATTCGACCTCTGCATCAATATATGCGGCAACAGTTAGAGATAGGGAGTTTGATCGTCCGGTAGGAGAGTTTAATTGAATTTGATGATTCTTCAATTCATCATCAGGAATATCGGCAAAGCCTAATTCTTTTTTTAGTTTCTGGCGTAGTTGTGTTTCGTTGAACTGCATAAGCTATATATTTAAAAGTAATTGTTGGTCGGTTGAAGGTGTAGATTTGGATAATCTAATAGTTCTTTCTTTATCCCACTCTTCAAAATAAGATTTCTGTACATGTTTGGTTTTTTTGGCAGGTGAACTAACAGGTTTGTAGACATGTTCCATGTACACTTTCAAAAGGTCTTCGTTTTTGTTAGCAGCGTCAATACATTTACTAAATGCTTCCTCCCTTTCTTTATTAATTTCGGTATGTTTATCAGTAAATGGTATGGAAGTGACGTTACTTACGTCCCAATCTTTAGTAGTCCACATTTTATAGAAAGCCTTCCTACTGTCTTGGTCTTCTAATATTTTTTTATATTTGTCACATATTCCTACATATGCTGAATCTATTAGATACTTGTCCGTTTCATCATCATAGTGCAGTTTAAATTTTCCACCTGCTTCTAAATCTGATAATGTTGCTAATAAGTTGCTATACTCCCGTATAAATTTGTCAGTATTCCATGGTTCAGCTTGATTATCAGGATTATATTTTATCTCTTGACAATCTAGTTCAATATCTTTGGACTTGGTATTACCACAAGTAGGTATTGGCCCTATATCGAATTGATGAACATCTATATCATCAACATCTTCATTATATGTTGATGTTTTTTCACAGCCCGTATTATATTCTTGCTTAGTAATATACTTGTACAGAACATTGATGTTCTGTACCAAAGTTTCTACATTGTTAGTAGTTGGGATACCTAATGCAAATGGTATTAATTGTAATTTATAGCTTATTGTGTCGTGTATGTTCATGTTATGCTGGTAATTCTATTGTTTTTATATGGATTGATATAGTATCAATGTACTGTAATCCTTTTAAATATTTTTCAAGTTCTTCTCGGTCTTCGTTTAATCGGGTATTAGTCCACGTTTTAGTATCTTCGTACCGATAAAACCCCATATAGTATTCTTTATATTGTATCGCCATATTATAGTAAATCAATTTCGGAGTAAGTCTCAACGTCTTCTTGTTCCGTTACTTGTGCGGCAGAAGAATAGTTCTCTAAATGTTTAGTGTAAGGAATGAACATATATCCGTGGCATTCAGGGCAGACGGCTTCATCTTCAAAACATATCAAATTACATCCAGTACATTTCTTATTCGATTTGAATAGTACATGACGAATGTATTCGCTTAACGGTGTAGTATCAGAGATAGGTGATGTCATAAAATATAAAGTAAATTTCTAGGGCGGGTAACAGATGTATAAAGGATTCTTTTACGTTCATCTACTCGATGGTTACGCATAATATCATTATACACTACGAAACAATTATCATACGTGCTTCCTTGCGCACAATGTACCGTCAAAGCATAATTATAGTTGACGAGAGCGAAATTCTCCATAAAACCGTAATAATTCTTCCATGCTTGTATTTTTTTCTTAATATCTGTCTCTTTTACTGCCATACTTGACAGATTTCTTAAAATCAGGTCATAATTGCGTTGAGACTTCTCATGTAAGATATGAATATAATGCTCTTGATCTTCATCACCACGAACCAAGCAATCATAGTAACTGAACTTGCCTTGTGATAAGGTTTTTTCCTTTTCCTCGATAGAAAGAACTACTAAATCTTCATTAGTAGTGAAGATAATTTCATCATCCATATCTTTGATAGGTTTATCAACTATTAATTTTTCACCAAGTACAATCTTAGGTGCCTTACCATATTTCATGGATCGGATAATTGAGTTAAACATATCAACTGTATTATTTGTCCATGCTACTAATTTAGCATGGTTAGGATTCTTATCAAAGACTTCTGAACAGAAATAATATTGCAAAAGGTTACGTAGAACTTGTTTATCACCATTAAGCATCACGACCCCTGTTTTATCAACCATGTCTTTATGACCGGGAACCATCTTAAATTCATCTTTTAGAATTTTCTGAGAATAAACAATAATAGGGTTGCCTTCTGCCTGACGAACAATTTTAGTTAGTTTATAATGTTCGATATTGAACAATTTACGTTTTTCTTCCAACATTGGAATAGAATGAGTATGATTGAT
>Ga0214923_10000892_pt1 | contig 43904 bp, 35 predicted proteins | sample LL1510_MetaG_FD_177993 | JGI IMG/M metagenome (GOLD analysis project Ga0214923, IMG submission 177993) | Freshwater microbial communities from Lake Lanier, Atlanta, Georgia, United States - LL-1510 | ecosystem: Environmental > Aquatic > Freshwater > Lake | place: USA: Georgia | collected... | reverse complement strand
TTATTCTTCAAACACTCCTTCTTCTCAGAGCGCCCACACAGTTTGTCTTCTTCTTCTTAATCAACTTCGCCCTACCGGCGTGTCGCGTATTCTACTCATATACCTCGCTTTGTCAATCACTATTTTGACTTCTTGTGATGTAAATGTAATTTTGCTAATCGCCGCTTACCGACTTGGATAATATAGGTCGCATCAATGGCAAGGATTAATGAAGGATCATCAATTTTTTCGCCTTCTATTTTGACAGCGCCTTGATTGATTAATCGAATGGATTCCGACGTGCTTTTGGTTAAATCCACTTGTTTTAATAATTGCGCAATGTTGGTCGAAGGTTCACAACACACGGATTGTATTTCTAAATCATCCGGAATGATTTTGTTTTGGAAGCGTTCAATAAATGCTTGATGAGCCACTTCTGCTTGTTGTTTTTCATGAAAGCGTGTGACGATTTCCTTTGCAAAGTTAATTTTAATATCTCGGGGATTTAAACCATCTGTAGCGGATTTTTTAAGCGCCGCGATTTCTTCGCCCGTTTTAAAACTTAATAAATCAATGTACCGCCACATCAGTTCATCAGAGATGGACATTAACTTACCAAACATGGTTTCTGCAGGCTCATTAATCCCTATATAATTGTTCAGTGATTTAGACATTTTATTGATCCCGTCCAAACCCTCGATGAGGGGAGTCATCATGACGACCTGAGGCACTTGTCCATAATGCTTTTGTAATTCCCGCCCCATTAACAAATTAAATTTTTGATCAGTCCCCCCGATCTCGATATCTGCTTTGAGTACTACCGAATCATACCCAACCAACAGAGGATATATAAATTCGTGAATCGCTATCGGCTGACTAGAGGCATAACGTTTATGAAAATCATCCCGCTCTAACATCCTCGCTACCGTGTGGGTTGAGGATAGTCTTATCAAATCTGCAGCGCTCATAGGGTCGAGCCAATGTGAATTAAAGGCTACGGTTGTTTTGTCTTTATCGAGAATCTTGAAGACTTGTCGCTCGTAGGTTTTGGTATTCTCAAGCACGGCTTCTTTCGTTAAAGGAGCCCGAGTAATATTTTTTCCCGTCGGATCACCAATCATCGCTGTAAAATCACCGATTAAAAATATGATTTCATGGCCATATTGCTGAAATTGTCTTAATTTATTCATTAATATGGTATGGCCTAAATGAATGTCGGGCGCTGTTGGATCAAATCCTGCTTTGATTTTTAAAGGTTTTCCTTGTTTAATTTTCTCTTCAAATTCCTGTGCTGGGAGAACTTCTTCTACCCCCCTCAGTAATTCTTTATAGCTTGATTCTTCAATTTTCATGACATTAAAACCTTTTTAAAAGATTGACCTAACTTCTTGCAGCGGGTATCTTAGCCCGGATAAACCGTTCCTGCTAGAGCATTTCAGTGCTTCTAAGCTTAAAAGGTAACTGCAGTATAGGCAAAATATGGATCAACGACAAAGCGCTTCACCAAAAGCTCCTCGCAAATTATCTATCTTAATTGCGGTATTTATTGCTTTTTTTTTAACGAGCTCTCTAATTATTCAACTATTTGCTTATAAGCAAAAATTAAACTACGCTAAAAAATCATTGTCTCTTCCCAAATTAAATCAGGAGACAGCCGATTCAACCGCCAAAAAAGGCCCTGAATGGACCGTCATTAAAACCTATAATGGTGACTCATTGGCCTCTGTTTTCCAGAGAGCCGGTCTTAGCCGACAAACACTCCAAGAAATTTTATACAAAAATAAGCAGGCCAATATATTATCAAAAATCAAACCCAATCAAGATATTAAGTTACTTATTCGTAACCATGCCTTGCAAAAGCTAATCCTTCCCGTTTCCACCACCCAGTTTTTAGAAGTCTCACGGGAAAATAAAGGCTATACCACCCAACTACAATCGCACAAAATGGAAAGCCACAATGAATACATCACGGCCACTGTTCAAGGCTCACTTTACTCTACCGCGAAACGAGAAAACATATCCTACAAATTAATTCGCCAACTGACAGAGATTTTTAATTGGGAGATTGATTTTGCTAAAGAAGTTCGTGCGGGAGATCAAATTAGCATTGTATATGAGGCCTATTATATCAAAGATCAATTAGTCGACACTGGTGATGTTCTTGCAATCAGTTATATTCACCAAGATAAAATTCATCAAGCGATACGACAGAAAACCGGTCCTAATCATTTTGATTATTTTACTCCTCAAGGCGTTAGCTTAAAAAAGGCATTCATTCGTTACCCGATTAAATTTAGTCATATCAGTTCCACTTACAGTTTATCAAGATACCACCCCATTCTTCACTACAGAAGAGCACATAAAGGGATTGACTTGGCAGCGCCGATCGGTACGCCTGTCCATGCGACAGGGGATGGTCATATTCAAATTATTGAACGACATAGTGGTTACGGCAATATGGTTAAAGTAGCACATAATAAAACGTACTCTTCTCTTTATGCGCATTTACTTCGCTTTCAAAAAGGATTAAAAAGAGGTGATTTCGTTAGGCGGGGGGATGTCATCGGTTATGTTGGACAAACCGGCCTGGCTGATGGCCCACATTGCCATTATGAATTTCATATCAACCATCAACCAATAAATCCAGCCACGGTACAATTACCACGCGCGGCACCAATTCCTGCTCGTGAAATGGCTGCTTTCAAAGCAAGAGCAAACTCTCTCTTCGCTCAACTAAAACTGATCCACGATGCAAAATTAGCTGCAACAGGAAAAAAGAAAACAACGGCTTAAGATCCTTAAGCAAAAAGATATCGGCATATGGTCACAGAGGCGACAACCCCTGCGGCATCGGCTAATAAACCCGCAGGAATAGCATGGCGAGTTCGTCTTATATTGACGGAGCCAAAATAGATAGCAATCACATAAAAGGTGGTTTCTGTACTACCCATCATCGTTGCAGCGGTGTTGGCAATAAATGAATTACCGCCATGTTGATGAATTAACTCCGCCATCACCCCCGTGGCAGCAGAGCCAGAAAAGGGACGGATCAAGGCAAGTGGAAGTAGTTCTGAAGGCATTCCAATGGCAGTCAGGAGTGGTGCTAGCAAAGACGATAATAACTCAAAAAAACCCGATGCACGTAACATCCCTATAGCCACCATCATCGCGACCAAATAAGGAATAATACTAACTATCGTTTCAAACCCTTGCTTGGCACCAACAATAAAGGCATCAAACACATCCACTTTTTTTATAGCACCAAATAAAGGGATACCAACCACAAAGGCAAGTAACATCCAGTTTGATAATTGATTTGCAAAATTATTCATAAATTATCTGCGTCTCTCATTTGATATATAGGCAATTTTGCCAATTGTTTTACTGAAAAAATAGCGACGGTCATTGAAATAATCGTGGCGATTAAGGTGCTAAAAATAATACTGGTCGGATGTAAACTGCCATTGGCGGCTAAAAAAGCAATGGCTGTCGCTGGAATCAGCTGAACGCTTGACGTATTAATCGCTAAAAAAATACACATGGAATTACTAGCGGTGTGCACGTGAATATTTAAACGCTGCAACTCCTTCATGGCTTGCAATCCAAAAGGGGTGGCGGCATTCGCAAGCCCTAACATATTCGCTGAAATGTTAAGGATCATGGCCCCCATTGCAGGGTCATCTGGCGGGATCTCAGGGAACAAGCGGCGCATCACGGGCTTTAGAACCCTTGCAATCCCTGCAACCAACCCGGACTCTGAAGCAATCCCCATGATACCCATCCACAGAGCCATGATGCCTGTAAGCCCAAGTGCGACCTCAAATCCCAATTTAGCAGATTCAGTAATGGCATGAACGACCGCATCAATACGCCCCTCAATCATGCCGACAATCACTGCAAGCATTATCATAGATAACCAAATTTTATTTAACACCGAACTCTCCTTGTGGCTAACCTTGACTAATTCGCTCCTGCGTACTAGGGTCAGCATTTGAACTGATCCTATTTTTAATTTTTTTAATGAGGAAAACAATGCTTCTTTCTAATCGATATAAAATGATTTTGATTTTTCTTTGCTGCGCTGCATTTTCCTTGCCAATGACAGCCGCCTCCATCAGCCCAGAAGAAAAAGATGCCGATCAAACCATTGAGCGACTATACCATAGCCAACAGCACAAGCCGACGAAAGACCTATCAAGTAACACGGTCTTCATGAGTCAACAGTTTTTACAAAAGCCCTATTTATTGACGGCGTTAGGCGAAGGGCTTGAAAGTCGATATGATCAATTTCCACGGTATCGAACCGATGGTTTTGACTGCGAAACCTATGTGGATACTGTGATAGCCTTAGCATTATCCAATGATCTTAAGCAATTTAAACGCTGTATTAATAGAGTTCGATATTATAAAGGCGCTGTTTCATATATTAACCGTAATCATTTCACCTGTCTTGATTGGAATAAAAACAATCAAAAGCAAGGCATTACTAAAGACATCACGCTTTCATTTCATGATAGTCAAGAGAAGAGTGTTGCCATGCTTGCTAGTGCCTACATTGATAAACCTTCCTGGTACCAACATAAAACAATCGATACGATTCGTCTTGAAAAAGGCGATATAAATCTCAGAGAGAAGCGCTTGATCGCTTTAAAAAAGGAAGCCCGTCATTTACCAAAAACCATGTCAACGATACCTTATATTCCTCTTTCTGTTCTGTTTGATAAAAATGGCAATGCGAATCAAGCGCTGTTTCAGCAAATTCCCAATGCTGCAATTATTGAAATTATTCGACCCAATTGGGACCTTGTAAAAGCGATTGGTACGCATTTAAATGTCTCACATTTAGGGTTTGCGATTTGGAAAAATAATGACCTGTATTTTCGTAACGCATCCTCCATTCATCAACAAGTCATTGATGTGCCACTCATCGATTATCTACGTGACGCTCAAAAAAGCCCGACGATTAAAGGGATTAATGTTCAAGTTTTAATGGATGATGCGCATTGTAAGTAGTCGAAGTCGGTGATCATGAAACGGACAAAAATGAATTTTCTGTGATCACAGATATTTTTTAAATTTCATCCCTTAAGATATGAGACAGCTCGCAACCTATGGTATTGTAAAAAATAAACAAGGAAGACTCATGGATAAGTTGCTGCTCATCCCTGCTATTTTACTTTTAATATTTGCTCTTTTGCTAGCAAGTACGATCATGATTATTTTTCGCCGACAAAAAAAGATAACTGCCGCCGAAGAAACCATTCGACAACTTACTTTATTGCTTGAACAACAAATTTTAGATCCTGGCAAGAAAACCCAACAACTCGCCTCTTTTCAGCAGGCCATTTTAAATCATGCAGGCTATTCTATTGTTACTACTGACGTGAATGGAATCATTACCTTATTTAATCCTGCTGCAGAGAAGATGCTTGGTTATTTAGCCTCAGAAATGGTAGGGATCAACACACCGGCTGTCTTTCACGACCCACAGGAAATATTGGAGCGAGCCCAGACGTACTCTCAAGCATTGCATGAAACGATTCCTCCAGGATTTGAGGTGTTTATAGCTAAAACCAAAAAAGGGCTACCCAATCAAGAGGTATGGACCTATATTAGAAAAGATGGCTCTAAATTTCCAGTGCTATTAGCGATCACATCATTGATAGACAATAAAGGCCAAATCTCTGGGTATCTTGGTATTGCGTCTGATATTTCAGAACAAATTCAAGTACAGCATGAATTAGAACTTGTACGAAAAAGACTAAATTACGTCATTGAGCTCGCAAAACTCGGTGTTTGGCATTGGAATGTTCTTAGCGATATTCTCCATTGGAATGATCGAATGTACCCGATGTATCAACAACCAATAAACATTCGTGGAGAAAAACTGAAATATCATCATTGGTCCGAACGTTTGCATCCTGATGATGCAAAAGAGACTGAAGCATTATTAATGAATACATTAGACGGTGGTGCTTTTGATCTGGTATTTAGAATCTTGCTGCCTGATGGACAAATACGGTTTATTCAAGCAGGAGCTATTGTGGATCGTGATGTGAACGGCAAAGCCCTTGCCGTGACCGGTTTTAATTTGGATGTGACCGATCAGCTTCGATATGAAAAATTATTGCGTACTGAAAAAGAAAAGGCGGATGCAGCAAGTATTGCTAAAACAGCATTTCTAGCGAATATGAGTCATGAAATTCGAACACCAATGAATGCCATTATTGGTTTATTGCTCTTGCTTGAAAAATCAGGTTTAAATGAATTTCAAAAGGATTATATCAATAAATTGAAAGTATCTGGGGAGTTATTAATCACAATTTTGAATGATATTCTAGATTTTTCTAAAATTGAATCAGGCAAATTGTCGCTGGATTTACAACCCATTAATTTGGAAACGGTATTCAATAATATTGCACCTATTATATCCATGAATATTGGGAGCAAGGAACTTGATGTCCTATTTAATCTTGATTTGGACCTATCTAGGCGAGTTATAGCGGATGAACTTCGATTACAACAAATTTTGCTGAATTTAATTAGCAATGCTATCAAGTTCACGCACACTGGTACTGTACTTGTCAATATAAAAAAAATTAAAGAGACAACGCATAAAATAACGTTGCAGTTTTCTATTCAAGACACGGGCATAGGCATTGCAAAAAATCAGTTAAAACTCATTTTTGAGCCTTTCTCACAAGCTGAAAGCAGCACTACTAGGCGATTTGGAGGCAATGGTTTGGGACTGGCCATTACTAAAAAACTCGTTGAGCTGATGGGCGGAAAATTAATGGTCGAAAGCAAGCCTAGAAAAGGAAGTACATTTACCTTTGCACTTGATTTTAAATTACAAGCGGCCTTGATCCCCCCACAATTTAAGAATAAAAAACCGAGAACGGCTTTACTCGTTGATGACAATCCTTTGGCTATCCCTATCTATAGTCACATGCTAAAAAGGCTAGGTTTTGACGTTATTGAAGCAATGAGTGGTGAACTCGCCCTCCGTGAACTCACCTCTACTGTAAATCCTCATCGATTTGATATCATCTACCTCGACTGGCGCATGTCACCAATGGATGGTTTTGAAACCAGTCAACGGATTCGCAATGTCATCAACGATCATCATATCCCAATTATTATGATGATGACACTGACAGAAAGTAAATCGCTACTTAAAAAAGACAGGGCTACATCTCTATCAAGTGATCATTTTTTAGTAAAACCATTTACGTTATCAATGTTATTTGAAATAACAGCGAATGCGTTTGAACCTCCTTCAAATAAAAAACAAATCTTGACTGATCAGGCCGTAACATTATTGCGCCTGGAAGGGTTACATCTATTACTTGTAGAAGACAATGCCACCAATCAAATCGTCGCTCATGATTTATTAGTGGACGAGGGGGCATTGGTGGATGTGGTTAATAATGGTGCTGAAGCCATTTCAGCGCTTCGTTCTCCCACATCGACGTATGATTTAGTACTGATGGATATCCAAATGCCGGGCATGGATGGATATAAAACAACACGGGCTATTCGACAATTTAAACATCAAAAAAAATTGCCTATCATTGCAATGACGGCAAATGTTTTACCGGAGCATCGTGCCAAAGCCATGGCTTCAACCATGAATGGATTTATTCCGAAACCCTTCAAGATTGAAGACTTGGTCGTTACGATTCAATCACTGACAGGCCTTTTGAATCGCGGGACTGAACGGAAGCCCTCTTCACCCCCAAAGCGGACACCATTGCCCTTTGATCCCGAGATGGCCATGACAAATTTTGGTGGAAATCGGGTTGTTTATAAAAAAGCGTTGACCAATTTTGTTAAGGAGCTTGAACAGACCATCAGGTCGATCCCCGACATGTTCAAAGATGATTCGTTGTCTATAAAAAAAACACTGCATACATTAAAAGGGCTAGCCAACACGATGGGGGCAAATGACTTGGCTGATGCCAGTGATAAGCTAAATCAGGCGCTGCTTAGTAAGGGAAGCATGGACGAAAGTCTCTGGTCTAACGTCTCTCAAGAATGGGAAAAGGCATTAGAAAATGCATTATTATTGATAAACACCTATTTATCAAAGAGTGAAAAAAAATTAAGAAACCCTGTTCGGACAAAAAATGCCATACAAAAAATATTTCGTCCAGAGGTTTGTCAACAACTGCTGTTACTCTTAGAGGCGCGCAGTATGAAAGCCTCCTCTTTTTATGAAGGATTCGATCAACAAATAAAAGGTGATTTGCCTGATCGCTTGAAACAATTAAGAACAGCCATGTTGCAATTAGATTTTGACCAAGCAGCCAATCACCTTAGGGCTTGGTTAAAAGAAGGCGGCAATAACAATGTCTAAAAAAACAGATGATGATTTCGTTCAACCTAAAGCGAGCATACTCATTGTGGATGATCAGCCCACAAGTATTTACCAAATCAATGAAGTGCTTGCTGGAGAATATGATATTTTTATCGCAACTAGTGGCCATCAAGCGTTAGAATTTTGTTCCAAACAGAAACCTGATTTGATCTTATTAGATGTGGTCATGCCAAAAATGAATGGATTGGAGTTATGTAAACGCTTGAAAAACCAACCAGAAACCGCTTTGATCCCCATTATTTTTATCACCATGCTGCAATCACATGAAGAAGAAAATGCTTGTTGGGATGCTGGCGGGGTTGATTTTGTGGTAAAGCCGGTGAACGCTATGACCCTACGCAACCGGGTCAAAGCACATCTTGCACTTAAATTTCAAACGGAACTTTTTCGTTCCATGTCTTTTATCGATGATTTAACAGGGATTGCAAATCGACGTGCCCTAGAAGACAAGCTGAACATATATTTTGCTATTGCCAAGAGAACACAACAGCTGCTCTCTCTCCTGATCATCGATATTGATTTTTTTAAACAATACAACGATCGATATGGGCATCTCGCCGGCGACCTTTGTTTACAGAAAATAGCCACGTTGCTGAAAAAAACCATGGTACGCGAAAGTGATTTAGTCGCTCGTTATGGTGGTGAAGAATTTGTTTGTTTGTTATTTAATACCGATAGTAAAGGGGCTACCATCGTGGCTGAAAAATTACTGTCCAACGTTGCAAGACTTCGTTTGAAAAACAAGGTCATACCCGAACAATCGTTTTTGACAATCAGTATTGGCATTGCATGCTATCCTTCAGAAAAAATAAGTTCAAGCACGGAGTTGTTCAATAGCGCAGACAAAGCGTTGTATAAGGCCAAAAAAGAAGGTAGAAATCGAGCCATTATTTATGAATGACTAAACGATTGACATCCTCCATACAGCCCCAGTTCTTGAGAGAATTCCACCTGACAACCTCCTTATCTGCCCCTCCAGACCAGTAGAAGCAATACTATTTGATTGCGAAATTCATAGGTATGCTTAATAATGGGAAAATAAATGGGTCAATGGAGTAACGATGTCTTTGCGAACTATGGTTGGACTTTTCATACGTCTGTGCCTGCTTTCTTTTTTATTGAGTGGGTGTTTTTCTCCCCCGTTCAATAATTTTCGTGATGATCATCGTGCACTCCGCCAAATTGGTTTTTATGGTGGGATTGGTGCTGGTGCGGGTGCTGTCGTTGGCTCGGTAGTGGGTAGCGCTGGTTTTGGTGCCGTTATTGGCGGAGCTACTGGAGCATCAATTGGCATTTATAAAAATACGCGTTATGCATTGATAAAAGAAATGCAAGACGAACAAGATATGCAGCTTATCGAGTACGGGGATACCATGACGTTAATCGTACCAACCGATAGATACTACGTCTTCAATACACCCCGTCTAAATGATATTTGCTACCCGGGATTAAATAATATCATCAGGCTGTTAAGATATTACCCCAACACCCCCATTTATGTGGCAGGCTTCACAGATGATGTTGGCGATAGGCATCATAAACGCATGCTGTCACAAGCACGGGCAGAGACCATGCTGACGTTTTTATGGGCTTATGATATCCCCGCTCAACGTTTACATGCGGAAGGTTATGCCGATTTGCATGACGTCGGCGATAATCATTTTATTCACACAAGCGCCTATAACCGCCGAATTGAAATACAGTGGATAAAAGGCCTACGCCCAACAAAAACCATCACTTCTCCAATAAGTGGGACCAAATAGATCAATAGGAGCCTCGCTGATGTTGAAACGCGATATATCAACCACCAATATTCTTATCGTATCGGCTGGAAGCATGATTGGTTCAGGTTGGCTATTTAGCCCGTTTATAAGCGCACAAATGGCTGGAAGTAATGCGCTCATCAGCTGGGTCATCGCGGCCATTTTCATGCTATTTATAGCACTTCCTTTGTGCGAGTTGGGAACGATGTTTCCAGTTTCTGGGGGAATGTCCAATTACCCAAGCTATACTCACGGGCTTGAGGTGGGGTTTTTATTTGCCTGGGCTTCTTGGCTGTCTTACGTTGTCATGACCCCTATCGAGATACAAGCCATTTTGCAGTATTCCAGTCATTTTTTTCCAGCATTAGTCTTAAGCAACACCACGACACTAACACTGTCCTCTTACGGCTATATCGCAGCCGTCACTATCATGCTATTTGTAGTCATCGTCAATTCCTACGGAATTAAATTACTGACCGAATGCAACAAGTACACAAGCCTGATTAAATTTATTTTACCGACCATCGCGATTATTTTTTTCCTAAAAGCGGCACCTAATTTTTCAAATATCCATCTCACGTTGACCGACAAGGAAAGTTGGGCACAAATTTTTACAGCTCTGTCTGCTGGAGGTATTGTTTTTGCGTTTACTGGGTTTCAAAATGGATTAATGTTGGCAGGTGAAGTTAAAAACCCGCAACGAAACATTCCCATTGCAATATTAGGCGCGGTGCTAATTGGGTTTGTTTTATACTTTATGCTGCAACTTAGTTTTCTTGTCGCCATTCCACAAACTTATCTCACTCATGGATGGCATGCCCTAAACTACCCCGGTGCTAGTGGCCCGCTGGTAGGACTCGCTTTATTATTAGGACTTGGAACGGTAGCCGTGCTGTTAATGTTTGATGCGGCCTTTTCTCCTTTTGGAACAACGCTGGTATACACGGCTGCCACATCAAGAATCGTTTATGGCATGGCAATGAATCACCATTTGCCCAAATTGTTTTTAAAGACGAACCGTCATGATATTCCTTACCTCACGCTTTACGCTAATTTTTTGGTAGGTATTTTTTCCTTTTTACCCTTTCCAGGATGGCAAAAATTAGTTGCCTTTCTTTCCTCAGCCAGCATCTTGTCCTATAGCATCGGTCCGATCTGCCTCTTAGCCATGCGCAAGCTACAACCGGAATCACCAAGGCCTTTTAAATTATCAGCAAGTAAATTCATCTCTCATCTTTCATTTTATCTTTGCAACTTAATGCTCTATTGGTGTGGTTTTAGTATTTTATGGAAATTAGACGTCGCATTGATTATTGGCCTTGTCATTTGTCTTGGTTATCACAAAAAATCCTTGTTTTCTTGTGGTTATGCTTTGTTTTGGTTTATTACCTACATGGGCTCCTTACTGATAGTGTCTCTACTGGGTTCATTTGGCGGGATAGGCGTTCTTAAATTTCCCTTCGATATTCTCTCCATTATGCCGCTTAGCATCTTGATACTCGTTTTATCCCAGCGGCTTTTAGATAACCCCAACCATGAATGCATGCCCTGCGATAGTGAGGAATTATCAAAGACCTAATTGGCCGTAATTGCTTTAGAGAGCGTTTCTTTGGCCAACGTTAAACGTCGCTCTGATTCGCCCATTTCCTTTTGTAAATTTAAAATAAATGCCGGATCTTGCTGACCTTGCAACCGAGCGAATGTTGCAGATAACGCTTCTTTTTGCAAACTTAAGGTTGAGATCTCTTCTTTTAAAGATTGCAGCCATTGCTGACGGGTGCTTATCGATTGGACACTAAACGTGTTAGATGGCTGAACAGACGCCTGCCCTGTTTGCTGCTGGCATAATCGAACCAATACATTGATTTTTTTTTGCAACCGCAACGCCAAAAAACCAGCACAAGACTCGTTTTTATTTTTTTTCAATAAGAGTACGTCTTTGGTCATTTCATCAATACATGCTGCTGGAGTCGGTTCAAATGAGCATTGAAATAGTCCTTTTGGCAATAACGATGGATGAATTACCGTATAGCGCTTAGACAATGTCCACAACAACTCTGGTAAGCGTTTAGATAAAATATCTGTATATTCTTCGATGCTATTCACTTCCACCTCATTGTGGTAGATAGGGCCCTTAGCTAAGTTCGGCTACAATGGCGGCCCGACGATTTTGCAGCCAATGGCAAATGAACGGCGGGGAGCACATCATCATTAAACCGATGATCAAGGTTAATTCATAACGAGCGGTGCTGCCAATTTCATTTCCTTCTGGCGGAATAAAACTAACAAACAAGGTGGTGATCGTACCAATCAAACCGATGCCTGCAACAAAACCCAATCCTAAAAGTCCCCCAGGAATACGAAATGCTCGTGGCACGTCTGGTGCTTTGATACGAAGTTTAATCGCGGCTAAAAACATGATGATATACATCAACATATAAAGTTGCGCAGCCATGGCTGTTAACAACCAATAAGAACCATTAATCGTTGGCATAAATAAAAACAACCCTGAAAGTAATGTGACAATCATTGCTTGTCCTATCAACATATTCACTGGCGCTCCGTTGGCATTGACGGCTTTGAACATCATTGGCAAATTGCCGTCTTCAGCAGCCACCAACAAGCCTTTTGTCGGCGCAATAATCCAATTACTGACACCCCCAAAACCGCCCATCACTAACATCAGCGCAATCATAGGCATAATAAAACCCATGCTGTATTGTGCAAAAAAGGCATCAAACGCCTGCATGATTCCAGCGACAAGATTAATCTCATGTTGAGGTAAAACGACAGCAATGGCCAATGAACCTAAAATCAAAGTGCTCAGTATAATGCCAACCGAATAAATAAGTGCTCGGGGAAATGCTTGCTGTGGGTTTGACACATCATTGGCATGAACCGTGGCAATTTCTATGCCACAAAAAGACATCATAATGGCGGTTAATGAAACCCACATCGAATTATCCTGCCAATGTGGCATGATGGCTTTCGTATCAAAATGAATTTGCAGAGAATTTCCACCAGCGATCCATGCCCCACCCAAGCCAATAATCAATGCCATCGGCAAGAGTAATCCCGAGATGGCACAGACATTACTAAAAAGAGCGGAGGAGTGCATCCCGCGCAAATTAATTAATGTAGCACCCCAAAAAGAACTGACGATCACAAGCCATAAAAAAATAGGGGTATTTGCTAAGGAAGGGTTAATTAGATAACCAATAGTGCCCGCAACAAAAGATAAAATGGTTGGATACCAAATGACGTTTTCAATCCATTGCAGCCAGATGGCAAGAAATCCCATTCTTTTTCCAAAGGCCTCTTTGACCCAAATATAAACTCCGCCCTGCTTTGGCCAACCAGAGGCCAACTCTGCAGAAACCAGGGCAGTAGGAATCAAAAAAAAGAGCGCGCCTAAAATAAAAAAAGCAATCAACTGGCTACCAAGCATTGCTGTTGCTGGTAAATTACGAATACTATCCACGGAGCCGACGGTAATCATCGTCAGACTAAATACCGTCAATCCATTTTTCTTTACACCCATGTTCTTCCTTCTTTAGATTTTAGAACCACCAGGCTTTATTGTATCGAGAGTTACTTAAGAAAACCTTAATGATCGTACAAAATTTGTAAATTTCTTAGCCTATCGTAATTGCCGGCCAGTTAATACATCATAAATTGCGCTTGGATTGCCCCCGCTACTAGTCCCGGGAATGATGGCATCAATCCCGTCTGGAAATTGTGCAATGACTTCATCACTATTCAACGCTGGCATCAAGCTGGTGATGTTGGCGCTGGTTGAAATAATGGGCCCATTCACACAAAGGGCTTTCGCTACCCCATGAGCACTCATTCGAATCGCAATGCCGGGGCGATCACCGCTAACCCATAAAGGGATTTTTGATGATTTAGGAAAAACCCATGTTATAGGACCAGGCCAGGTATTTTTAACCGATTCGAGTTGCGATGCAGGTATTGCTTCAATCAGTGGGGTTAATTGTGACCAATCACTAATCAAAAGAATGAGGCCTTTGTTAACATCGCGTTTTTTCAACGCTAAAAGTCTACTAACAGCCTTTTTATTAAAAGGATCGCAACCCAAACCGTAAACCGTCTCGGTAGGATAAGCTATCAGTTGGCCTAAAACCAATAGAGAGAGCGCTTCATCGATCGTGTTAAGTTTCTTCATCAAGCAAAAACCAATGGGCAATAATAAGGCAGATTACCTTGCTCATCTGAGCTTTGCAAGATGTTTATTCACTGTTCCATTTCCACAGAGCTTATCTCTGTGAGGTGACTGGAGTTTGAAAAACCTATGTTATATCATAGCTCAGCTTAACAAACGCCAATGATCTCTAACCTATTTTTAGCATGAAGCTTGATAGCGCAAACCAGCGGTTTCTTCAAGATAAGCGCAAACATCGATAACTCGAGTATAGGTTGTCCTCCTCCCCTCCTGTTGCGTCTCTCTGTTCTTTTATAACACCGTGTGATAAAATCAATATCTTTTTGTGTTTTATAAAGCAATCAAATCAGAGAGCTTATCGATGCCACTCATCTCACCATCAGAATTTCCTGAATTATATCAACAAGAAACCACCAAAACAGTCATTCGATCAAGCGAACCCGCGGAAGGTGCCTCACTAGACTTAAGTGATCCGTCACGCCCCTTTGTCCGCTATGGAACAAAGGCCCACGCTGAATATAAAGAGATAGTGCTTTGTGCATGGAGCCTTGGTTTTTGTCCTGAAGAGTTTGATTATCGAGCATTGGCTTTATTACGTGATCACGGCATAAAAATATATCTGTGGGACGGCACCAAAGCTGCTTTAAAGAATCCTTCGATACAACCACTTCATAAGATTATACCCGCCAATAGTGCTTCAGTGAAAATATGCTTAGGAGAAATGAATCTCCGAGCAGATAATTATTTCATCTTAGATGAGCAAGCAAAATACAAACTGTGGCCAAAGCTATCACCTCACCTCATGTTAGAGTACAATAATGATGCATCAGTCTTGGATTTAAAAGCACTATCTGCCGATCAAAGGGGGTGGGTATTATCGAATCTTTCTGATGGTGCAAACGGTATAAAAGAATTAATCCTTGATACATACACACCCGAAGAAAAAAACCAAGATCCTATCATCCCCAGAGCCATGGATAATTTACAATCATTAACCATCATCAACCCAAACCCTGGTCAAGAAATTTATTGCAAACCACCGACAACACTCCACACCCTCCATATCAAGGGAGTATTTGGAAAAGACGGTTCGTCATCCTGCTCAAAAAACCAACAAATATTAGAGAAAGGAGATACTTATTGGAGAATAATATCTCCTGCATCTCTATCGAATCTCCGCTTAGAAAAGATAATTTGTCAGAGTAATTTAGTGCTACCTCCAACAGAGGCTTTAGACTTAATTGAATGCGATATCACACGAATTCAGCTAGCCGCTGAACTCACTGATCTAAAATTTACAAACATGGGCAATATCGATGGTAGCCTACCAGGAACCGCTTTAAAAAGCCTAAGTTTCTCTCAATGTGATCTTAGCGGGTTAAATATAGAGGGTATTATAGAGCGACAAAGAAGCTTAGAAAAATTAGCTTTCGATAGTTGTTCAAATTTTAGCAAACTCTCATTACCTGTAAATACAGAGCTACGTGTATTATGTATATCATCTTTTAATGATGGACTAGAGGCGTTTGAACTAGAGAACATCAACGCTTCGAAATTGGAAGACATTAATATTTCAGTGCCCTTGTCCTCCCCTATTTCTGAACTGATAGCTAGGGCAAGACTAACACACTGCAAGATTCACTGCCGCTCTCATGAATTATATGATGTGCTTCATGCCCTCAGGAATAGTCGAGAGTCCCTGGAAGATCTATCAATTAATATTGCTAATGAACTTCTTGTCCCTAACGACCAGGGGATTAATTTTAGTAATTTCCCTAGATTAAGGTCTCTCTTGCTTTTTCATAAAGCCAAATCTAAGTTAGATACACTCATTGAGTTTGATGGCTGTCCTAACCTAGAATTTTTAACGCTTTCAAATCATTTCAACATAATATTCAAAGAAGAACCAAGAGCTTTAAGAGAACTTTCTATTTCAAATAATACACCTATCCTCACTCCCGCTTTATTTCCTACTGTTGGAAAGTTAACATTTACATCAAATGATCCCTTTGGGGTATCACTACCAATACTTCTAACTCAATTTCCAGCGCTGAACTACCTAATACTCACTGCAAAAAAAATAGCGCCAATGATTAGCACATATCCTTCACTTAAAAGACTCCACTTAACTTCCTTAGACCCGTCTCAATCATTTGATATAGAACATTATTTTCCTAACTTAAGTTATTACTTTACTAACATGTCCATCAGTGGAAGCCATCCAAACCTGCGACAGTTATTCACGAATCCGCAAACACAATGGGAGTCAGGACTTGAGTTAATGCTGCCAGCACTATCTGAGCTTATCGCAAATCCAACTATGCCCACCGCTCATTACCAACAGCTTCCATCGACTTTAAGGTCATTGACTATAGAACATGATTTTCCAATAGACATCCCTTTCTCAAGATTTTCAGGCCTGACTTATTTAGAGCTAACCATTCAAACACCAAAAACTAATCGACATATATCAAGGTTGGATTTTCCGCAACTATATGCTTTAGAAATAAATGCCGATGATCAAGTAACTATAAATACTATTCCATTGACTATTAAAGCCCCTTTATTAAAAGAATTTAGACTATCTAATCCAGCTGGTAATATCAGTTTGGTATGGGAAGAACCCCTTCCTTCGCTAACGACTCTCAGCTTTACCTCCATGATTTTACTAGAATTATTATTATTATTACTCAACAGCTCAACTGATACCTTAAAAACTTTAGAATTAAATAATGATGCAGACGAAGACGTAGATCCAGATGATGATGATGATGAAGACCAAGAACAAAACACTTTTAACAAAAAAAAATATGGTGATTTAGTACCTCAAATAGCTGCAGCAATTTTTAATATTTTGTATTTAACCAAGCTGAACATTTCGAGGGACCTTATAGGCCACCTATTGAACCTTGATAAAAGTTCAATTAAAACAATGGCTTATCTTCGAGAAGCTAACGGTTTATATAGATCGCCCACAATGCCTTTTTTACCAGAAGACATTTCACCACCACCTCAAAATTCTGCCAGCAGTGTATCTGGTCTTGATGACGAAACCTATATGGATCCCTCCGATTCGATACAATATCCAAACACACTTTTTTTTAAACACCAAAAAAATTGGCAAGCAGTGCCTCTAGACGACGAAAAATACTATCTTCAAAGACTCGAACTTGACCCAACAGGTCCTGTTTTTTTACCAGACTTTTTAGATAATTTTACACCTATTGCTCAAACGGATAGGTCAAACCATCCAGAAATATCAATGGCAGAAAATAATGCAAATTTACTTTGTGTTTTAAATGGAGAAGAGCGTGGGATACACCCCATCCCTGTAACGGGGCATCAAATAATGCGTTGGACTACGACCAAAGGACAAGCAAGGCTTTTTCAAAAAGCAGGGCGCCTCTTATTAGAAGTAGATCAGGACGGTCCATTTGAGGTTCGTGTTTATTTTAACCTAGATGTAGAACCAGTGCATCATCACACTAGAGAGGCCCATTTTTTACCTTTACAAATAACTGAATTACTTTTTAAACTATTTAATGCCACTGAGAATCAGCAGATTCAAGACACAAGATTTGGAAAATTTTTTAACAATCTTTCTGCGGGGAATCGTCAGGCAATCAACGAATACCTTTTTAATATGACCCCCTTCACAGTCCTTGGTAATTTTGAAGCTCCCGATTTGCAGGCTTTACAATCTATTCCTCTCAATACCTGGAGAAAACATCCTTATTTTCATATCGATTTATTCAATAAAATTAAAAACATCACCCTCCCTGACACTCGTTCCGTAAGATTTTTACCTCAAGAAGTTTGGTTTTTAGTTGATCTGATCGAGCACGCAAGGACCACCCCAATCCCCCCTCTTTCTGTCAATACTTTTCATAGTGAAGCATTTAACTCTGTTAGCTCAATAAGAGCACCATATCAACAACCAATTACCTTCCCCATCATGCCTTATCACAAAACAATTTTTCTAGAATTTGTGATTACATTTTGTCGTGGATTTGCCAATGAAGCCCTTGATAAAGCAATACCACTGCCATTTAATTGTCTACCCTCATTAGAGACCACATTAAAAATATTGCTACATCAAAAAGGTGTCTGTAGGCACCGAGCAAGGATTGGCGTTTTTTTATTAAGGTTTTTTGGAATCCCTTCACAACTCGTCATAAAACCCCACCACGAGCAAGTTTTATATTACAATGATTCAAATAATCAGTGGCTCGAAGTAGACCTTGGTGGTGCTGAAGTAAACATTATACCAAACACAACCCTCATGCCAGCACCTTATCTTGCCCCTGTTAATCTAGAAACGCTAGATCCAATTCCAACTTTGCTGGAACCTACAGAGCAACCTGAACTATTAAGTAGCATTAAAGCCCTACAACCATGGTTTCAACAAAATAACCCCGCAGAATTGACATTACAACATCTTAGTGTCTGGCTTGTACCAGAAACACATCGTATAGCCATAACACAAAAGTTCATTGCACTGGCAAGCCAAGCTGGGCGTTCATGTGTCTATCTCTCCTCCCCTGATGATCTCACTGGGCAATGGGTACGAATGATACTTAAAGAACATCAATTTCAAACATGCCCCGGACCATTGCAAAATATATTCAATCAAGGAGGCATATTGCTCATTGATATTTCCGAATTCTCTCCTACAGAGATTGCTTCATTCAAGAGTGTCTTTGAAGGATTTTATCGTCGCACCAAAGCCCATGAAGCATTAACCATTATTGTTTTATCTACACCTGACGCTTGGTCAGCGGTGAGTGAGGCAGTGACGAGTCGTCTACTGCCACCCTATGATATAAAAGACCTATTAGTAAACCTAGATCAAAGCGAGCCAATGTCACTAGACCATGATGTGGAAGATGTGGAAATCGATCTATATTTTTTACCTATTGCCTCTCAACTGCTACTTCCAAAATATACTTACGTCGATGGAGGGATTAGCATTGAAGATGAAGGCTTATTAGTAAAAATATTACAATCAAAGACTCACTTGATCATTTCAAATCCTGATCAAGAAACGAAGAAATTTTTATTGAAAATCGAAGCTGAAGGAGGATATCTAGGACCCACAGGCATCTTTCATCCCTACACCAAAGGACAAATCAGTTATAAAATAGCCCCATTGATCACAACAAAAGTATCTCCATTTCAAGAAAAAGAAGCATCTCCTGTTATCTTTTTGACCGAAAAAGACATCCTTCAAATGGGTATCTCTCCTTGTAAAATTAATCCACAAGGTCAACTTGTACTATTTAAAAGCCCCATTAAGACCTGGCCAAAAGATGCCTCTTTAGTATTAAATGTGCCAATCCCAACTGCTCTCTTATGTTATCTTCAAAACGAGCTATCAACACATCGACCTGACATCAACTTGATGTTAGCGCCTGGATTAGAACAAACGCAAGAAGGTATCATCGGAAATTCTCAACTGGTAAATAATCCCTTTGGCATCACAAATATAGACATTGATAGGATCAATATCCTCCCAAATGCATGGATTCAAACAACAGAACCGATGGCCTGCATATTGCATTTTCAAATCCCTGTTGAATCTATTATTTTCATACCTAAAGGCGCGGACATAGCAACCTGGGTGCACAGATTAGAACCTACAGATAATCCGCTTTATTTTGGTTCTGAACAAAAAATTATCATGGAAGCCTTGCTTGAAAATCCATACTTACCCTGCATTTTAGTATTAGAAGGACCGATATCAGCTTCATTAGAAGCCTTGTTATCTACCATTTTATCAACTCAAAAAATTACATTACCTTTGATGCTTGATGAGACTCCAGTGAACAAATCCTTGACGATCTTAAGTCCATATCACAGCGCTTTATGCCCTGTCACTCGTCTAGAAATACCACCACTAATCGGCTCGCCTCGGCCATTTTATTGGGTGAAAGAGGCAACATTAGAAGAACTTTTATTAACGAAGTCTTTTCATTCGCCCGTTTTTTCTAACTTAGAAGACTGGGTAAAAGCTTCGGGGCCAAAAACATTATGCATCAATGTAGATGGATTACCCGATGATTGGGTGTTATTCAAAGCATTAAGATTTGGAGCGTCATTTATCATCTACCAAGGAAAAAAATTTAAACTACCTTCCGATATAAAAAACGAAATCATTTTTATAGGGGACGACCCCACAAGCAACGATTCTCTTCGAACGTTTCTCAATGAAAGTTGCAATATCTTGACAATAGAAAAAAATGCCGTGAAAGATGGATTGATACATTTAATAGTCCCGTATATAAATCAAGAATCGCCAGAGGATAAAAATAACATATTGAATATCTGCAATGGCTTCTTATCTCAGTTGATAGCGGAAGCATTATCGTTACCTAGTCGATGGCAGATGGAATCTTTGCTCTTATATTATCAGGCCATAAAGCATCTGAGTCCAGAGAGCATGCCAATGTTCATAAAGGCCTTCTGGCAAACACTAAACAGTTTTTTTAATAGCACACATAAAACCATATTCTTAAATCATTGTCTTCAATTTTTTCATGGCTACGAAGATATCAATCTGCTTGAACAAGATTTAGATCTACCCCCGATAGCGGCCTCTTTGATATTACCAAATTTTATCTTAACGGATGTACATAGATTACCTTTGTCCTATATCGACATAGCCCTCAGGCGCCGTCATATACAATTAAACATTCTTTCAAGCTTACAAGGGCAACTAGCTTTGTTAATAGAAGGGCCATCTGGTGTAGGTAAAAGTACTATGCTGATTAAATACCTAACCCATCTAGGCATACCCTTTATATTTTTAGTCGCAGGTCAACCAGACACCAATGCTCGCCTATTAGAAGCCTTTGAAAAAGGGGAGGTCGTGGTAGTCGATGAACTCAATCTCGATGAACCACTCATGCAGCTATTATCTGTGATTTTAAGGGGTATCAATCCACAAGGCCAACCGCCAAAAGAAAAAGGTTTTCTCTTATTTGCAAGCCAAAATCCATCTTTTTTTGAAGGCTGCAGAAGACTACCTCAGTCTCTAGATGGATTAATACAAATAGTCAAAATAGGTCATTATGATGAAGCTGTCCTGGTGGATATTGCAATAAAATTAGGTGCCTCGGTCGATCTTGCTCCAATATTAGTCCAAGCCTATCTATCAACGATAGAAAATCTACCACAACCCATAAACCCACGCCCATTTTTTTATGCATTGGAGCGCTATCTAACATCTCTTTCGCAAACAAACTTACCAATGGACACGAGAAAGGAGGATAAGGATACCGAAACGAGACTATCTTCTTTGCAGCCTGGCTTTTTTAATGCGAAGGGAAGAGGAAAGCGACCGAGAGATCCCGAAGACGCGAAGCAAAGAAAACGCGCAAAAAACACAGCAATATGATATCGCCAAATAATTTCCTCTGCTATTTTTGGATTTTATACCGCTATTAAATTAACAATAAGCGAATCTGCGCATCAGCAGTTACATGATAATAAATAATTCTTACACCACCACGCTTTCCTTTTCCATTAGCAGCCCAGCGAATTTTACGTAAACCACCCGTCTGCTGAATCTTCACACGCTGTTGGGTTCTCTGCAAGATTCTTTCCTTATCTCCGTGTAGGTTTATTGTCGGCTGAAGGAGTTAATCCTGCTATCAATTCATCCAAGGTTTTTACGCAAGGGTTGTTCCCAAGGCTACATTGATTTTGTTTCAAATAGGCCTTGATTACTTGACCCAGTCGCCCGTTTTTTAAAGCCTTTTTGTGCGTTGTTAAGTCTGAAAACTCGATTCCTTCAAGCGCATTTTTTAAAGCGCAGACTGCCTGTTGCTTTTGATAAAGACTAAAGCCAAAGCCGATGCAAAAAAAATGAGTCGCATACTGACGCTTGTTTTTTTCACGGTCAGTTAAATAGTTAGATAGATTAATAGATAACGCTTTTCTCCAATCAGGTTTTTCAGCAATTGGAACATGGTCTGTTTTAGGGCTTACAGGCGGTTTATGATTAGCAGGCGGTTGAGGCAGTTCAGTGGGCATTGGAGGGATTGGAGGCAGTCCATGCATTTCACGCAGCATTTCATGCCTTTCACGCATTTCACGCAGCATTTTTTGAAGGTCAAGCACTGCAACCACTGCAGCCATTTCCTTTTGCATCGTTGCCCATCGGAACGTGCCCGGCTGATTATTATAACCTCTTAATCGCGACGTTCCCTTCAAACTTTGGGCTCCATTGCACATATTATCAAAATCTTTCTGATCATCATCGCAAACCAAGAGTCTATTCTCTTCCTTCGTAAAATCGTTTGAGGCCATTATTTTTTCTACAACCCCTTTTTTATCTTTCATCGAATGGATGGTTAAGCGTTGTAATTCATCGTCAGGAAATCCATGAAATTTAAGTAATAATCGAACATAATCCTCTCGATTACGAGTAATAATATGAACTTGGACATTTGAATTTTGAAGTGCTGCTCTAAAAAATACGACAGCTTCTTTTTGTATGAGGATTGCAGCGAGGCTATGATTGTAATTTATGTCATCTCCTTTTCCAAAAGTTTCTTCAAGGATAGCCAAGGCATTTGCTTTCAGTGTGCCCGAACGATAGTCTCCCTTTCGTTGATTATCAAAAAGAGCGTTGTAAAAATCAGAACCGACCGTTGTTCCTCCTACTTGAGAGGTCATCGTGCCATCAAAATCCGAAGCAATATAGAGCATTTGTTAGTCATCCTGGTATAATAAAAGCATAATATACTAGATAATCCTTAAAAAAACCACTCATCAATGCCTGTTTTTTCTTTCTTCTGACATTTTATTAGATCACTTCTCTCGCAATAATGTCGGTAGGTGAACAAAAACGACGGGATGGGCTTCGCCTACTTTTCATTCATTTTGTTCTAAATGCATCGCCACATATCTCATGAATTCAATAAAAAACTCCGCAGTTAACGCTCATTTCACCCATTAACAGAATAACAATTGATCTTTAAGGCATAATAATGCATAGTATGTCAAAATATTTACGAGGGATGTCATCCTACTCTTTATATACCCGTAGCCTCATTGCCATTAAGTTAAGAGGCCTTGTCATTCCCGCGCAGGCGGGAATCCATCCCCGACTCGGGCTAGGTGCCGTAAGGGAAATGGATCCCCGCCTGCGCGGGGATGACAGTCTTTCCTTAACTTGATGGCAGTGACTCGTAGCCTTGATGGCAATAACTCGTAGCCTTGATGCAAAACAATACGAAAAAGCAAGGCCGTATTACATAAGAGGCCTTGTCATTCCCGCGCAGGCGGGAATCCATCCCCGACTCGGGCTAGGTGCCGTAAGGGAAATGGATCCCCGCCTGCGCGGGGATGACAGTCTTTCCTTAACTTGATGGCAGTGACTCGTAGCCTTGATGGCAATGACTCGGAGCCTTGATGCAAAACAATATGAAAAAGCAAGGCCGTATTACATAAGAGGCCTTGTCATTCCCGCGCAGGCGGGAATCCATCCCCGACTCGGGCTAGGTGCCGTAGGGGAAATGGATCCCCGCCTGCGCGGGGATGACAGTCTTTCCTTAACTTGATGGCAGTGACTCGTAGCCTTGATGCAAAACAATACGAAAAAGCAAGGCCGTATTACAACCGTGAACGTTGATGCGTTTAGATTACTATTTAAAAAAGGATCCAATATGGTACTGTTTAGAGCCCTATTTACTGTGTTTTTGCTATTCTGTTTTAATCCGCTGCAAGCAGAGGATATTCCCCTGAAAGACAAAATTGGTCAAATGCTGATTATTGGTTTTGAAGGAAAAACCATTGACAGCTCTGCGCCTGTTGCAAAAGCAATTGATGAACACCATGTTGGTGGTGTCATTCTCTATGACTTTAATGACCAGAAGAAAAAATATGACATGAACATAGAAAGCTACGCGCAGGTGACCTTATTAAATCGACAATTACAGCAGATAACCCATAAAGCCAATTTAAAGCATCATCGTCCTGACCTACCCCTGCTTATTTCTGTAGATTATGAAGGCGGCACCGTGAATCGACTGAAAGAAAATTACGGATTTCCTCCGACAATATCCCAGAAAAAAATCGGTAAAATGCCCCTGGAGGATGCCGAAAAAGTTGCCAAAAGCATGGCTGATACTTTAAAAACCAGTGGTTTTAATTTAGATTTTGCTCCGGTGACTGATCTTGATGTAAATTCTGAAAATCCGATCATTGGCAAACAAGAACGGAGTTATTCTCGAGATCCACTCGAAGTGAGCAAATCCGCCTCACTTTTTTCAGAAGAATTCGTAAAAAATGGCGTGCAATGTGCCTATAAACATTTTCCAGGACATGGTAGCTCAACCACAGACTCCCATCTTGGTTTTGTTGATGTAACAGACACCTGGCATGAACAAGAATTAACACCTTACCTTGAGCTGCTATCCCAACCAATCCATTGCGGTGTCATCATGACCGCCCATATTATTAATCGCAAATTAGACCCAAGCGGCCTACCTGCGACCTTGTCTCCAGCCATATTGACGGAGCTGTTGCGTCACGAATTAAAGTTTGATGGTGTGATTGTGACTGACGATATTCAAATGCGAGCCATTTCTGATAATTATTCGCTTGAAGAAACACTAACCAGGACCATCAATGCAGGGGCTGACATGTTATTGATTGCAAATCAATTCAAAGACACCCCTGAGGATCCAACTAAAATTATCCAAATCATTTCAGATAAAGTCAAACAGGGCGAAATACCCATGGCACGTATTAATGATGCTTATCGTCACATATTAAAACTAAAAATGGGCCTCCATTAATTGACCTCCAAAAGCCGCATGGATGTCAAGGTGACATTCCCCTGTTTTTTTTCTATGGGTTTTACCATCTCAAAAGATCGCTCAAGCGAGGGCGTGGGAGAACTAAAAATAGAGCGTCGACTTCTTGGGAAGAAATACACCCCATGGTTAGCACTATCTATTGACAATGTATCCAACACCTCTGAACAATTCTGAGGTTCCAACTGTGCTAATACCCCAACGAGCTCATCATTAAGTTTATGGGGAAGCCCTTTAAGTTCCTCATTTAGTTTTCGCAGATCTTGGCGCGAATTATAAAAAAACCCTAACCGAACCGTGGCATTTGGTCTCTTTCTACAGAGCTCTTTAAACGACCATCCCTTCTGAGACACCGATGCCGGGAAATGAGCTGCCAATTGGCGTCCAACCCCTTTTGAAATCCATCGTTCAAAATAGCGTTTTGAATTGATTTGAGCCGTCGTATAACGAATGAGAAATATTTTTTGAAAATAATTTTTTACCTCCTCAGAGCCCTCATGTGATTGAATCGCTTTGCCCATCCGTTGAATTTTAGCAACTTGAGAGGTCAATCCTGAAAGAATTTTCGACAAATAATCTTGCGCCTTTTCTGTGGAATTAATCAATAAGGCCTCTTGGGTCAGACCTTTGCCTTGAGCAAGCGTTTCTCGAATCACACATTTAAAAAAATTAGAACTATAAATGTCTCTTATCAATTCATTTGAACTGGTATTAATCTGCCTGCGATAAGAAAGCCAACAACGTGCAATCGCATCAGGCGTGGTTGCGGATAATAATTGCTTTTCAGCCTCTGCAAGCACCTCAACACACGTATTACTCATTCTATCCTGCACCCCTGAAACAATGGCGGTTAAGATGTCTGCATCTCCTAATATACTAGAGGCCACCTTGGTGAGCGTTGCTCCTAAATTGACAACCTCATTGGCATTGACTGCATTTAACCCCACACGAATGATGCTAAATAAAAGTTTCAAAGCATTGTCCTTGTATTCTGCATTGTATTTTTGGACCGCTAAAATATATTTTTGAGCTTCTTTCGCTTGCAGGCTTAAATCTGCTGCAATTTCTTGTAACAAAAAGTCTTGCTTTCTTAATTCCTCATAAAAGTGAACCATCATGGGTGATAAAGCCGCCTGTAACTGGGTTATTAACAATTTTTCAGTCACTGGATCAAGATTCAAGGAAGGGGGAGAAAAATCGATAATTCGTTCATCCCTTGCTTTTAAAAAATTAGTTTCGAAGATTAAAAAATTCTCCCCGTAACAATGAAGATAAGCATCTTTAACAGCTAAAATATCAAGATAAGATAAAACATCTGTTATCGAGGCTTGTTGCAAAGTAGGGAGGCTTAGCAGCGCATTGATAGGAATAATATTTTTTGTGTAAACATCACGTTGATGAAATGACTGCGAATCACATGCGTCTAGGCAACGATGATAATCTTCTGCCGATATATTCTGCTGGGGAAGCTTTTGACGAATAATTTCTAACACTGTCTTTGGATCAAAATAACTAAACAAACCTTCCATCGTTAATTCTGAAGTCATGGCTACGTCTCCTTAGGGAGTCTTTATTTTTTAATCACGATAAAATCCTTGAGTAAGTCATGAAAATCTTAATTACAGGACACCTGTAAAAAGCATTAAAACAGATATTTCGACTCCATCATGTCATTAAATTCAATAATCTACAATAAATTCGACAGGCCGGTGTGCTAATACACCATTGAGATCATGACGTCAGAAAAAAATCCATCATATGGAAAGGTGCTTAGGTTTTATAACTTAACTGAAATAAAATGGATTGAATACGGGCGGATATATTTCCATTTGCAAACTCATTGTTGATAAGAGCCCGCGGCAGAAATGTTGCATATTCATATTTGACTTGTACGGAAATTTCTTTTTGTATCGCCACATCCACCCCGGCAGACCCCGCCAATATAGAGGAGAGAGGATACGCAATCGCATTTGTCCAAACAGGGGCTGGATTTGTTTCGTATAAAATGGAGCCTGTGAGTGCGAGTCGGTCAGTCACGTCATACCGATTACGCAATAAAAATGCCCAGACGTTTTTCCAATCGGTTGGTAACACGTACGAGCCCGTCACCGTATTGAGTAAATGAAAATTTTTCTGAATACACCAATTTGACCAATAGACTCTACCTTCCACGAGCCATTCATCAGTTACCATGTGCTGAAGCCCTACATGAGCCAGCATCGCTTCCACGATAGTCAAACTGGTTCCATAAACAGTTTGGCCACCCAATGAGCTTGTACCACTCCCGTTGGTATTAACCCCTGAAAATAGGCTGGCATTTAAGGTGTTTCGAGGATCAATTTTATAAACGAATCCTAGATCGACAATATTGTTTAAGCCACTGACTTTATTAATCTCATTTCCCTGGCCTGGCCGAAAAAAGTCTAACTCTAGATTTTTATTCCATTCAAGGTTAACGCCAAAACCCAACGTCAATTTATCGGTGAATTGGTAACTAGACTCCACGCCGCCTCTATAATAGATTAACTGTGTTTTAGTTGAATTTTGAATGACTGGAGAGTTCATCGGCCATTCGATATGGCCATAGGTCGTCGGCACAACATCGACCCCCACCACCCAACGATCATTCATTCGATAAGCCGTTTTTAGATAAGGCAGTGAGTTATTAACCTTACTTACCGCAGAACCACTCCCTGCTAATGCGGTACCAACAAACTTAAACTCAGGGACGATATACAAATTACCCGCGATCAACTTCGTGTGATCAATCAAGCCAAGTTCCGCTGGATTTTGAAAAAAAGCATCACTTAAAATTTGCCCAGCAGCACAAAATGCCCTTCCTGTGACATTAAAGAGCATGGCAGCTGCTGAAACAATTAGAATTTTCTTCAAAGGCAAGCTCATTGATTCAGACTATTTTCCAATAGGGTCAATGAACCATATAAACATGGGCTTTAATAAAAGTCTATTCCTCAGTCACTTTAAGAATATAAACATCTTCTAAAGGCACATCACCATGCCCTTGTCGTTGCCCTGTTTTTACTTTCGCAATCAGGTCAACCACCTCCATGCCTTCCACCACTTCACCGAAAACACAATAACCAAAATTCTGGGGCTCCTCACCACCATAATTTAAAAAAGCATTATCCGCTAAATTAATAAAAAATTGACAAGTCGCAGAATGTGGTGATGATGTTCTTGCCATGGCAACAGTTCCGCGCTTATTTGGCTTGCCAGATTTTGCTTCATTTTTAATAGGGAGATCCGCGGCTTTTGTTTCCATGTCCGCAGTTAACCCACCTCCTTGAATCATAAACCCATCAATGACACGATGGAAAATGGTATCATTGTAAAAACCACTCCGCGCATAATTTAAAAAATTAGCGACCGTCTCAGGGGTGGCTTTTTCATCCAGCTTTATCCGGATATCGCCTTTTGTTGTATGGATTAAAATCATGAGCTCTCCTGTTGTTCTTCGACTATTTTAGCGCGCATTTTAGCACAAACTTCATGAAGCACATGCACATTATGAATACTTGCAAGTGCCGTATATGAGTTGGCCTTTTGTTTAAATAAATGATGAAGGCATGCCCGCGAATAATGCGCGCATGTATAGCAGGTACAAGTAGCCATTATCGGCGAAAGATCATTCGCATAACTTGCTTTCTTGATAGGTAAACGACTATTTTCAAATTCACTTTCAAAGCGTAACCAATGACCATCTTCTACGATTGCCCCGGAATACAAAGCACCATGGCGAGCATTCCTTGTCGGTGCGACGCAATCAAACATATCAATACCTAAAGCAACCACGTCGATTAGATCTTGAGGAGACAGTCCAACACCCATGGTGTATCGTGGTTTATTCATCGGTAAACGTGCTTGAATGGTTTGGAGAATATGGCGTGTTATCGCCATATCAAACCCGACACTTTCTCCACCAATCGCGATGCCATCCGTATTCATAGACGCTACAAAATCTGCGCTTTCCTTGCGTAAATCATCATAAATTCCCCCTTGAATAATACCAAACAACGCTTGTCGATTCCCATAGACGGATAACGGAGAGTGCTCATGATACGCCACCGATTCTTTAAGCCAACGATGAGTTCGAATCATGATGTCATGCACTTCTTTATGTGTACAAGCATCCGGGGTGCATTGATCAAAGGCCATGATGATGTCCGCACCAATAATTTTCTGTGTTTGTAATGACATTTCTGGTGTCATGTGAATAACGCGTTTAGAATTAGGGATAGTAAAATGAGCGCCTTTTTCATCGATCGTACAAATTTCTTTGTTTTTCGACAAACTAAAGACTTGAAACCCACCGCTGTCTGTAAGCATTGGCCCATCCCAACCCATAAAAGGATGCATGCCACCCGCCCCTTTAATGACCTCCATGCCAGGAGCACAGAGCATGTGATAGGTATTTCCACCTAAGATAATTTGACTACCCGCGTCTTTCAATTCCGATGGCATCATATTATTGACCCCAGCACGCGTTCCAACGGGCATAAAAACAGGGGTGATGAACTCGCCATGTGGGGTCGTTACACGGGTAACACGTGCTTTGGTATGAGCATGTTGATGAAGTACTTCACAAGAAAAAGTGGTCATTTTGATTCGGTATTTTTGTGTTCTGCCTTGCCCAGAAAAAGAAAGACGGCGCCAGAGATAAGGGTCATGGCCATAAAATACATGGCGGAAAAAGCGGGCATCGGTAATCCGTGCCATGTCCATGTCACCGCCGCGCAATCGCCCGAGCCCCACAATAATCCATGAAGAATATCTTGCCAAGGAAAATATTTAAGCATGATGTCAAACCCAGGCAAACAAGCGCCAGCGTTCTCCACGGGAGAAAATTCTAACCACAACTGTCTTGTGGCAAAGAAAAGGCCTCCCAAAGCAATGCCCAGTTGAAGAACGGCCAAAAACCGTGCTCGCTTCACGGTAAATAGACCGATTCCAATCATACTCAACATTCCAAAGATAAACGCACAAAGGCGCTGCATGATACATAACGGACAAGGCATTAGACCGTCCACATATTGCAAATAATACGCGCTACCTAGCACCAATAAGGTGATAAACGCTAATAAAATTTGGCTGATTCGATATAATCGCTTCGTCATGATGTCGGTACCATATAAGCAATAGCCGCCTCGATATCCTGGTCACGGCACTCCTGGCAAGTTCCTTTCGGTGGCATGGCATTGAGCCCTTTGATGGCTGAACGGGTTAGTGCTTCCAAGTTCTTTTCTTTAATTCTTGATTGCCAATCATGATCACTACGAAATTTAGGCGCGCCTGCAACACCGTCTTCATGACAGATCACACAATGTTGCTCATAAATATTACGCCCTTCTGCAAGATCAGTACCGGCATAGGAGGGATAGATCAGTAATAGCAAAAAAAAACAAAGCCCATTTCGCATCCGAATGCCCTACTAAATTTGTTGGGCAATAATACCTTTAACGAAGAATTATTGCCAGATTGGAAAAATCGATAAAAGACCAGTTCAGGGCCGAGCGCGTTATTCTACTCTATCAACAGTTCTTCTGCATCTATTTCTTCAAGGTATCGATGGTAGGATAATATTTTTCTGTGGCGGAGCTCGGGAAAAATAGCCCCCCTGACGTGGGCATAATAATAGGTCCTGTCTGCGATAAATAACTCGGCGCTCACCAAACTTTTTTCCCAGTCTTCCCATGATATGGTCATAGAAGAGACTTGAATCCCTGCGGGGATTTTTTGGCCTTTTGCAATTTTTTGCAGTAAATCTGGAGCAGCATGATACAGGCGGGCGAATTGGTGGTGTAGTTTTACATCGTCTTTGGTTTTAATAATAAAGAAACTGACATTGGCATCCTCATCTAGTAAAAGAAAACTACCGGAGCTATCGATAAGATAGTACTCAAACAAACGATTGTCTTCACGAAACTGACTAAAAAAACGACTGAACGCCATGTCCTCCAAACAAGAAGGGGCCTCTATCGCCAATTGTTGGAATATCAATTCCGACATCTCTTGAAAATATTGTGATTGCAGATCCGAAATACTTTTGGTTGTCTCGCTTAAGGCATTCGCATCCGTTTTTTTAATGTATCGATGAATAATGCCTTCTTGAACAGCCGCTCTCGCTAATGCCTCATCAGCAGGCCCTACCAAAAGAATTTTCTTGATGTCATTATTTTCAATCCGGCGACAAAATTCCAATCCATCCATGACAGGAAGAATATAATCAACAATCACCACGGAGATTTCTGCAAAACGGTGTGGATTATAAACTTCCTTATAAATAGCCGCCAAATCACCAGCCGAGGTCTCATTTAAACGAGGTTTTGATGACTTCTTTGCCGTTAACCCCCGATGCTGAAGCAATTCCAATTCGCCAGGTTTTTTTCTAATATAATCTAAAGCCTTCTCGGGGGAATGAAAACTGCGATAAGCCAATCCCTCATCAAGTTGCAGCACCAGATTTAATAAAAAATCACGGCCATCATCAAGAAAGAGTACCGTACTTGGAAAATAGCAAGCGGGAATTGAGAGATGGTGCACAATACCTCCTAACCAAGCCCTGCAAAAATTACAACGTATCACAATTACGAACTAGATTCAAACAAAACAAAATGAATATTAATAAAACCATTAACCATATTTACAATCAAATATGGGTACAATAGTTCCATCCCACCTGAATGGGGATATACCGCTATTGTTGAGACAAAAAGACGTGCTATCATCAAAAATTCAAAATTCATCAAGCAGCATCCATGGCAAAAACTATGCTTCGCATTGCGACACGCAAAAGCCCCTTAGCACGTTGGCAAGCAAATCATGTGGCATCCTTACTAAAACAACATTGGCCTCAATTACACATTGAACTAGTCCCCATGGTGACGTCTGGGGATCGATTTAATAAAGAGGCTTTATCTAAGATCGGTGGCAAAGGTTTATTTGTTAAAGAATTAGAAGAGGCGCTACTCGACAAGCGTGCGGACTTTGCCGTGCATTCCATGAAAGACGTTCCTGCGATCTTCCCTGAAGGGCTCTTTCTGGCAGCCATCTGTGAACGACAAAACCCATCTGACGCCTTGCTGTGCCGTGGTTATCCAAACTTTGCTGCGCTGCCTCAAGGAGCAATCGTTGGCACGAGTAGTTTCCGCCGTCAATCACAATTACTGGCGGCACGTCCGGATTTGACGATAAAACCGCTGCGTGGAAATATCGATACTCGCATTAAAAAACTCCAATCAGAAGATTACCATGCCATTGTCCTTGCCGCAGCTGGCCTTATTCGCTTGAAGATGGAAACAGACATCACTGAAATTCTTTCCACAGACCTCATGCTGCCTGCCTGTGGGCAAGGAGCCATTGGCATCGAGTGTCGAATAGAAGACGACGCACTTCAAGCCTACCTGAAGCCATTAAACGACCCGCTTTCTGCCATTTGTGTCCGTACAGAGCGCAAAGTAAATGCATTATTAGGCGGCAATTGCCACGTCCCTCTCGCGGTATATTGCATGCCTCTAACCAATGGAGAACTCCTTCTGCGTGCCAAAGTAGGGAGCTTGGATGGTCAAATCACCATTAGTAATAGCCAACGCGGGCACCAAAACGACGCAACAACATTAGCCAATGCCTGTAGCAATGCCTTATTGGCGAGTGGTGCCGATGATCTGCTTGCCAATAGTTCCACCTCATGAACCTCAAGGGATTGCGCGTCTTGAATACGCGCCCACTGCCACAAGGTTTGGACTTGAACGCAAGCCTTTTAAAAGCGCAGGCACGACCCATTCATCTTCCGGCATTGACCATTGAACCCTTGACTGAAGATTGGCAAGCTCATCTACCGGCTCTTGATAGCATTGATCAGAGCATTTTTATAAGCGCCAATGCCGTGAATTTTTTTTTCAAAAAGATCAAAACTCAACACTGGCCAAAAACAATGAAAACCATTGCGGTTGGCAAAGCCACGGCCACTGTTTTATCCAATCACAAAATTGATGTCGATAATCTGCCTGACATTGGTGATAGTGAACATGTATTGCAACTGGATTCATTAAAACACGTGCAAGGCCAAACCATCCTATTGGTGAAAGGGGAGGACGGTTTATCAACCATTGCAACAACATTGGTTGCACGTGGTGCGCATGTAATCTCACTAAGTTGTTATCGCCGGGTGCTGCCTAAGGTCGATAAAAAACTCATTCAGAAATTGTGGCAGGAAACCCCCGTCGATATTATACTCTTTACAAGCCAGCAAGCGATGGAAAATACTAGAAGGCTATTTGGTAAAGAAGCAAAAGAATGGCTTGCTAATACACCTTGCTTGGTCATTAGTCCTCGCCTGGCAGAGGCTGCTTACTTAATCGGCATGAAGAACATTATCGTTGGCAGCTATGATACGATACTCGAAACATTGAAGTCTTACAGTGAAGAATGCGCCAACGGTAAGGTTTCATTTTGGCGCCCCAACCAAGGATCTGGTCATGACCACCAGTAATGACGCCAAGCCACACCATGCAAAACCCAAAAAAAAATTGTTATCAAAAGGGCACGGTTTGGCCATCGTCGCCTTCTTTATCGCCTTCATCGCGTTGATGAGCTCTGGTTACTCCCTTTATTCTGCCTTTCATCAACGACGCATCAAATCGATGCAAATCGAACATATTCTTAATCAAGTGGCCTCGCTTAGACAACAACAATTAGATACGAAAGCTCAAATTGACAATGCCATGCAATCCATCACTGAATCCGACAATGCGTTAAAAAACAAATTGGATTCCTTGAGTAAACACTTACAGGATGGCTTGCAACAACGCTCCTATAAAACCAAAGATTGGCTCTTAATCAAAGCTCGTCATTATCTAGAACTTGCCCAAATGAATGCCAATTGGGGAACTGATTTACAAACCACTACAGCCCTCCTAGAAGAAGCGGATGCATTATTAGCAGACATCCCCGATCAACGAACGTTCATGATTCGACAAGCCATTGCCAAAGAGATCGCTGAAATAAAAGCCCTGCCAACACTCGATACCGCAGGCCTATTAAGTCAATTAGATGCCGCTCAACTGGGTATTACTCGTATACCACTTCAAGACACCTTGATTGAATCAAACCGTCCGAGCGATTCAAAAGAAACGGCCGCTTCACCTTTGAAAGAGAGTTTAAACCTACTTAAAGGCTTGGTCATTATTCGACACCGCGATGAAACAATACGACCACTGCCTTCCAAGGCCTATGAAGGAATGTTGCGAGAAGAAATTCGTTTAAATTTACAAGAAGCAGAATGGGCCCTTTTAAAAAATAATGAAGGCATCTATCAATTTGCCTTGTCCGCTGCCATCAAAAATATCATGACCTCTTTTGCTGGAGAAGCGCCGGCTACAAAAGCCATTATAATACAGTTACAACATTTACAAAAAACACACTTGGCCCGAAAAAAACCATTACTGAAACAATCATTGCTCTTATTAAATGAACTCATCGAGTCTAAAGATACCCTCATGCCGTCTAAAGACCAAGGAGAATCCTCATCATGATTCGCATCCTATTCATTTTTTTAATCATACTGGGCTCCGTATGGCTTGGCGTTTTTTTAAAACAAGACCCCGGTTATATTTTGGTAGCCATTCATCACTGGACGTTTGAAACCACTTTTTTGGTGGGCACAGCAAGCATCATGATTGCCTTTGCACTGTTGCATGGTCTGTTATTACTTATTCATTGGTTCACTCATCTACCAACATCATGGCAGGGTTGGTTAGCAAGGAGGCGTATCCGTAAAGCGCAAGCGACGACAAGAAAAGGGTTAATCGAATTTAGCGAGGGTCATTGGCTCGCTGCTAAAAACCATCTCATTAAAGCGCTACCGGATACCGACGCGCCATTACTTAATTACTTAACGGCTGCTCGTGCCGCCCAAGAAATGGGGGATAACAAATTACGTGACGATTATCTGCGCCAAGCACAACAATCCATGCCTGAGGCAAAGATTGCCGTTGAATTAACACAAGCCCAACTCCAATTAGCAAATCAACAATGGGAACAAGCCTTAGCGACCTTAAGGCATTTGCAAGATTTGGCGCCTCGCCATCCCTATGTCTTGAAATTATTAATGCACCTTTATCAAGAGGTTAAAGATTGGCGGCAATTAATATCGCTGCTTCCCGAATTAAAACAACACCGTGTTATTTCTGCACAAGAATTTCTGACGTTGCAACAACACGCCTATCTCCAGGCCATGCTTGATCTCATCAAACTTGATCAGGAAGATCCATTGACTGATTTGGTCAACCAATTACCTAAAAATTTAGTATATGACGTTGAATTGCTAAGCGCATACAGTGGTTATTTATTAACTAAAAATAAAGATACCAACGTTGAATTACTACTTAGAAAAGCACTAACCAAACAATTTGATGATCAATGGATAGAACTCTATGGCCAAACAAAAACCAAGGAAGATCAGCTGGCTTTTGCAGAATCATTCATCAAAAAACAGCCTCGATCCGCGGCCCTATTTTTATGTCTTGGACGACTAAGTAGGGCTCATCAACTATGGGGTAAAGCCAAAAAATACTTCGAGCAAAGTCTCGAATTCAATAAAACACCAGCCGCTTATCTGGAGTTAGGGACCTTATTAGAACAATTAAATGACCCCACCGGGGCATGCCTTGCTTATCGAGAAGGATTGCTCTTACATCGTTGAGCCTTATCCTAGAAAACGTCTTAATTTTCTTCTTTTTCTTCGAGAACCGCCCCTTCCCCATAATAATTTGTTCCTATCTTGATACGACATCGAGAATTTTCTTTGCGCCAAGCGTTGGTATCTCGGAGCGAATAGACACAACCACAATATTCTTGTTGATAAAAATTCTCGCGTTTTGCAATCACATACATCCGCTCTGAGCCACCATTTTTCCGCCAATTGTAAGTCCAATAATCCATGTTTGGATATCGACTTGCAGCCCTCAGTCCAGACTCATTAATTTGATTCATATCTTTCCAACGTGAAATACCCAAGGAACTTGAAATCAACTGAAAGCCATGCTCAAAAGCATAAAGTGCTGTTCGTTCAAAACGCATATCGAAACAGGCCGTACAGCGCTTGCCCCGCTCAGGCTCCCATTCCAGCCCCTTTACTCGAGCAAACCAATTGTCTTTGTCATAGTCTGCATCAATAAAAGGAATCTGATGCTTTTTGGCAAAAAGAATATTCTCTTCTTTTCTAAGCTCGTATTCCTGTACCGGATGAATATTAGGGTTATAAAAGAAAATAGAAAACTCAATGTTTGATGCGAGTAACGCTTCCATGACTTCACCAGAGCAAGGAGCACAACAAGAATGTAACAATAACGCTGTTGCCCCATTTGGTAAGGTTAACGGTTCACGGTTTGTCATAAGGTTTCCTCTAACTTGATGAAATGTTGGCGATAATATACCAATTCATTAATCGAGTCTTTAATATCATCCAGCGCTAAATGCTTGGATTTCTTGACCAGCCCCTTTAACAACAGAGGCCGCCAACGCAGCGCAAGCTCCTTGAGTGTGCTGACATCCAAATTACGATAATGAAAAAAAGTGGCCAATGTAGGCATGTAGTTGCATAAAAATCGACGGTCTTGGCAAATACTATTACCACACATCGGAGAAACGCCTTTGTCCAAATACTGCTCTAAAAAGGCAACGGTGGCTTCTTCGGCCTCTGCCGTGGTAATGGAACTTGCTCTGACTCTATCAATCAAGCCTGACTGAGAATGCTGACGAACATTCCAAGCATCCATTAAGGCAAGCTCGGCCTCTTCTTGAAAAATAGCGATCACTGGACCTTCTGCAAGTATATTTAGATGCGCATCGGTAACCACGGTAGCTATTTCAATAATGACGTCTTGTTCAGGCTTAAGCCCAGTCATTTCTAAGTCAATCCAAATTAAATTTTGATTAGATTTCATGTGTTTTCCATTGTTTAATAAACGATTTTACCGCTGCAATACGTAACTCATGCATACGCAATTTGATGCCTTCCCCTGTAATCCCTGACGCGATCAATTGATTGGGCTTAATTTTATTACATTCTCTGAGCAAGTCACGCCAAGAATCTGCGGCTTTGTAGTCAACCGCTTCTCCCTGCATCTTGCCTTTGGAATCTGCTTCACAAACAATTAATAGACTCTCAAATAATTCTGGTCGTCTGAACGCGTCTACTTTTTCAAAGACTGTAACAATCGTATGGGCACGGAGTTCAAATAGTCGATGGATGATTAAATGATATTGAGAAACCAATACTGCTAATTGAGAAAACTCTCGCGGGATTCTTAAGCGCTGACATAATTTTTTAATAATGAGCACGCCCTTTTCCTCATGACCAATATGATGAGGCCACTGGCTCATCGGCGTGCCGGCTTTACCAAGATCATGCACCAAGGCTGCAAAACGGAGGATAGGAGATGGTGAACGTTTCACGGCGGCCGCCAACGTCATCAAGGTGTGAATCCCGCTGTCTACTTCAGGATGGTATCTCCTTGGATTGGGAATGCCAAATAACACATCCAACTCTTGAAATACCACTTGCAACGCACCACAGGCACGAAGTGTTGTAATAAAAATCTCGGGATTTGATTCTTGCAAACTCTGATGCAACTCCTGCCAAACTCGTTCAGGAACCAAATGGGCCAATTCACCCCGTTTTACCATCGCATACATCAGTGCACGCGTTTCATCCGCCAATTTAAAACCCAAATGATGATAACGCGCGGCAAAACGAGCCACTCGAAGAACACGAACCGGATCTTCGACAAAAGCGGTGGATACGTGTCGCAATATTTTTGCATCAAGATCATCTTGACCATGAAAAGGATCGATTAACTGCCCATTTTCATCGAGAGCCATGGCATTAATGGTCAAATCTCGCCTTTTGAGATCATTCTCTAAAGTCACTTCGGGATTGAAATCACAAGAAAATCCATAGTAGCCAGGCGCCATTTTGCGCTCTGTCCTCGCTAAAGCATATTCTTCATGTGTTTGGGGATGCAAAAAAACAGGAAAATCACGACCAACTTGTTGATAGCCTTTTTCCAATAATTCTAAAGGCGTGGATCCAACCACCACCCAATCCCTCTCTTTGACTGGATAACCTAATAATTGATCTCTAACGGCACCGCCAACCAAGTATACTTTCATTCTGCGCTATTTACCTTCATACTCGACAACTATCCCGTCGATTAATTTATTTAGATTATACTATATTACCATGAGCAAAAGACGAATCAGCCATCAACAGTCTGCACGCATCGAAAGAAAGCAGGCTCATTATCGCCAAAAATCTCCAATCATTGCTGAGGGAACAACCACTGAAGGCTTGATCATTAAGCGCTATGGCAGCCAAGCCTTGGTTGAATCGCTTGAGGGGATTCAGGTCCATTGCTCCATTCGGCCTAATATCGACTCTTTAGTAGCAGGGGATCGCGTCATATGGCAAGAAGAAGGAGTTCATCAGGGTGTTGTCATCAGTCGTTATCCACGTGAGTCGGTTCTTGGGCGTGCCGATAAACACGGTCAATTAAAACCCGTGGCTGCAAATATTAGCCAAATCATGATAGTCGTTGCATCAAAACCTGAAATTTCATGGCCTTTATTAGATAGCTATTTAGTGATGGCCGAATACTTAAAACTATCAGCTTGTATTGTATTGAATAAGGTGGATCTTCCCTCAAAGGAATTACAACAACGACTAATCGAAGAATATGAACCTCTCGGGTACTCGGTTTTATCCACAAGTATCGAGGGCAACCAAGGCTACCAAGCGCTGGAAAAGATCCTCAATGATCAAACCAGTGTCTTTGTTGGCCAGTCGGGGGTTGGAAAATCATCTATTATAGAACATATTTTGCCCAAAGAAACATCCATCCAAACGGCTGCCATTTCGGCACATTCAGACTTAGGGCGTCATACAACTAGCAACTCTCGTTTTTACCACATACCAACAGGCGGTGCTTTAATAGACTCCCCTGGCGTCCGAGAAATGGGATTATGGCACATGCATATCCGTGATATTGCAAAGGGTTATCGAGAATTTGTGCCTTTTCTCTCCCAATGTAAATATCGAAATTGCACCCATCTTAATACTGAAAGTTGTGCCATACAAAAAGCCACAAAGAGTGAGCTTATAGCCCTCCATCGTTATGAAAATTATGTTAAAATATCAACACAATTCGGTAAACCGAGCTAGCGAAACATAAATGATCAAGCTGAGTATTTTATCTCCATTATTGCCGTCATCTTCTCATGACCGGAGCTAAAATATTTAAGTGAGTCCTTTACAGTTCCTAAGTCCTCTTTTACTGGCTTTTGAACCTTTATTTTTAGGAACCATCATGTTTAAATACTTCTCTTTTTCTAATATGGCTGCCGGTTTTGTAGCCGTACTGGTCGGATTTACCAGCTCTGCCGTACTTGTATTTCAAGCAGCAGCAACCTCTGGAGCAACACCGGCTGAAACTAGCTCGTGGCTTTTCGCATTAGGCATGAGCATGGCCATTACTTGTATCGGTCTTTCTCTTCGATACCGTGTGCCGGTATTGATAGGGTGGTCTACTCCTGGAGCGGCCTTATTAGTCACTAGTTTGTCCGGGGTTTCCATGCCTGAAGCCATCGGCGCTTTTCTTTTTTCAGCATTTTTAACCATCCTAGTAGGCATTACCGGCTTTTTCGAAAAAACCATTGAACACATCCCACGCTCACTGACCTCGGCGATGCTGGCAGGGATTTTGATCCATTTTGGAATGAATATATTCATTGCCATGCAACACCAACTATTACTGATTGGTGCCATGCTTATGACTTATTTGCTAGGAAAACGAGCCTTTCCCCGGTATGTCATCATCATCGTCTTGTTAGTCGGTATTTTAATTGCCGAATTGCAAGGTTTATTTAAACTGGACCATTTTCAATTTGGTGTTACCACCCCCATTTTTACATTTCCCAAATTTTCATTATCAACCATTTTCAGTGTTAGCATCCCCTTATTTATCGTCACCATGACGTCACAGAATATCCCTGGCGTAGCCGTGTTAAATGCCTCCGGTTATCACCCTCCAATCTCCAAAATTATCAGTTTTACAGGCCTTATTAACTTTCTTTTAGCCCCTTTTGGAAGCTATTCTATTTGCTTAGCGGCATTGACCGGTGCTATTTGTACCAGCAAAGAAGCGGACATAAATCCTGCCAATCGCTATAAAGCAACTATTTTTGCAGGCATTTGTTGGTTTTTAATCGGATTATTTGGGGCGACCATTGTCACGGTATTTTTTGCATTTCCACAAGAGATCATCCTGGCCATCGCTGGATTAGCCCTCTTAAGCACCATTGGCAATAGTCTAAAAATTGCCTTGGAAGAGGACTCTGAACGCGAAGCAGCGTTAATAACGATCTTGGTATCGGCCTCAGGCATTAGTTTTTTTGGTATAGGTGCGGCATTTTGGGGATTGATTGCCGGTGTTATCGCCTCCTTAGTATTAAACTATCGCAAAACGGTAGTTAAAGCTCCCGACAGGAACGTCATCCTGAATGACGTTAAGGATCCTCAAACGACATAGGGTAGTACGAGTGCTCCAACGCGTTAAGCCGCTTTAAATAGAAAGACGAGTCATCACTGTAGGACATGGTTCATTGGTAGGATTGAGGCAATTCAGTAATGATAGCATGCTTAATTTTGATGATCCCTCACAAACTAGATCAGTAAAAGTCGTTACTTTTTGTACCAGCCTGTCAATGACCTCCGGTATAGTCGAGTAACAACGTTCAGATGATGAATGAAGGGTTTTTTCTAAAATCGTATGAATGTGATTGTATTGTATCTTTGGATAAATACTAAGAGAGCTCTTCTGAGTCCCCGCCAGCATAGATAATCTATGGATCAAAAAAGCAGCATAGGCCTTCGTTAAAGAGTGGGTGGCAGCTAAATCACAATTGACACCTGAGGAATTGAGCCTAGTTAATAAGCGATCTTTTTCTTCGGCAGCAAGGGTTTGAAACAACAGTTCTATCCGGCCATTAATGAGAAGACCCTTGCTCTCTTTATTCCCAGGTCTGGCGCAAATGATCAGTAAATAGTCTAGAGTTGGCGCTAGTTTTCGATAATTTCCTGGGTCTTCTGTGTACATTTCAATCGCTCGATGCAGCAACGAAGGTAACTCAAACAAAGGGATTGATTGTTTAAAAAAAGTTCCATCATTGATCGATCGCAACCAAACCATCGATCGTCTTATCTCATCGGTCCATCCCCTCATCCAAGCCTTCCAAGAATTAACCGGAGCAAAGGCATTTTCAATATCATAAGTACGGATTTGCTTAAGGACACTCTCTGCATTTGTCCAATCACCCGATACAATCATGGGTACGATTTTCTTAAATACTTCTGCTGAAACCGGTGACATTTGCCTCATCGCCTCTGACAAATCCTTGCAAGGGCCGGTTCTTTGCAATAAATAGACTGAAATCATACGCAGTTTATCTTTTGCCGAAAAATCTCGTTGCGCTGGTTGTTCATCACGATATCGAATTCCAGAAGAGGTATCGCGCATTTTATCAGCTCGTTTGTTGACTTCTGGTAATACAAATTGTACATCCCTATCATAATTGATAACCAATTTCATAAAAAATTGTGCCATCCATGATGCGCATACATTTCCCCCTCCTTCCATCCGTTGAAAGATCTCAAAAACAGATTGAACATCCGAATTTAAAAAAATTCTCTGATGAAATAGTCGCCTTTTTTCATCAGGGGGTAAACTCCATATATAATTTTGTAATTTTAGAAAAGCAGCGTCTGCGGTTTTTTGTTCTTGCGCTGTATATTGATTGGGGCAGATTAATGTTCGAGGAACAAACGCGTCATCGACAAAAGATTTTATAGCATCCCATGTTGATTTGCACATTGCTAAACGAACATCAGTGTCTCTTTTCCTATTGATAAATGAACTAAAAGGACCATTTTGTATCTGCTTAATTTCCGCCTCAAAAAAAGGTCTGGGTGGGTTTACATTACAGTTTACAAAAAAATCGTGTTGCCTAAAGTAACGCAAAGAATTTATAAGTAAAATGGGCGGGCCAGTAACCGGCTCAATATAACAGTTAAGTGGATAGTGGGTCGGAGGCACATCTTGAACGGCATCACGGTCCTGATGCTCTTTTGCGACAATCAAATATTGGTAATAATTCGGTTCAAAAATTCCTTTACCACTAAGATGTTGAGCTAAATTTACAAGTAATTGATCAATAGGTCTGAGCTTCTTTGTAAAATTTGCTCCATCACGGATATGTATCTCGAACAATTGTTTTAAATAGAGAACCATCATTGATGATATCTCTTGCACAGCATCCATTTCCTTGAGCAGGAAAGAAAGATGGTCTCTGACATTTACTGTAATTTCTTGACTCTTTGAAATGTCGTGTAGCAACTCTTTCAACTGTTTGTAAGAAAAAAATGGCCCAACATTCAGATCCGAATATATTTTATGACGATTATCCTCGCTGACACGCGCAATAAACGACGCATCGATTTTCAAACAAATCCAACGAGCAACAGCGATCATAGCCATTTCTAAGGAACTACTGTTGAATTCTAAAAAATCCAATAAGATGTCAACTAAATATTTCCTTTCCCCATTCACCTCAATGGATTGTGCATAGAAACAATTGATATCATCAATTGAACATTCCATTGCTTCTGATGAGAAGAGTGTCAATAACTCCTTCAATTTCTTATATGAAAAACCATCACTGAAATAAAGCTCAACCATTTCAAGAAGTATCGGAGCCAATTGTTTAGGAACACAACCATTTTTTTCACAATGAGGAAAAATTTTCCTTTGAAAATAATCCCAGTAATTTTTATAAACTTCACAATCTAAAACAAAATCCTCTCCACGCTGCTTTGCACGAATCTGTAATAATTCACTCAAAGATAAGCAACGAGGTTTTAAATCACTTGAAACTGAATACGGATTATATGTACATAAGATATTCTTCTTTCTGACATGTTCCAATAATGAATCCAACGCATATAGGTCTGCATTGGGACCATAATAAAGCAAAGGAATAAAAGAATCCTCACCCCCTGCTAAAACAAGTGGGGTAAAACTATTTGGATCATTTTTATTCTTGGCTGATGGGAATAATATTTCTAGGATTGTTTTTTTTGAAGTGATCGCCACCTGTCGTGCCAGTTCCGTCCAAAGCACATTGATCGCAGTCATGTTCCTATGAATCATGTAGTCATTTGAGCTACCTAAAACCTGCTTCTCTCTTTTTTTAAAAATAGTTTCAAGCAAAAAAAGGTCATCAGCACCCAGGGGCTCATCAGAGATACGCTTTGAAAATTCATCTTCTAAAGCAGTCTGATATTCCTGATCATAAGGTTCGAGTGTTAGTTTTTTTAAATCATCAATAAAATTTTGAACTGTTGAAACATTCATACAAAACAGTAGTATTCGTTACAAATAAGATTGCACATTTTACGTTAGTTTACTAAACATAGCGATAGGAAAATTTGCTAAAGTCGTATGGCATTAACAATATATTAAAATGCTCCGGTGGCATCAGCGGATAGAATGCTAAGAACAAGCAGCTCAAGATTTCACTTGCTTACGCACGTGTCTTAGATTGTAACCAGGATGCCTTTATAAACGTGCAAAAAAAAAGCGGCTAAAAAGCCGCTCTAGGGAATAAAACCTGGCAATGACCTACTTTCACATGAGGAATCCTCA
>Ga0214923_10000891_pt1 | contig 43928 bp, 47 predicted proteins | sample LL1510_MetaG_FD_177993 | JGI IMG/M metagenome (GOLD analysis project Ga0214923, IMG submission 177993) | Freshwater microbial communities from Lake Lanier, Atlanta, Georgia, United States - LL-1510 | ecosystem: Environmental > Aquatic > Freshwater > Lake | place: USA: Georgia | collected... | reverse complement strand
TAAAATCTACGACAAAATTAACTAATATTTATAAAGTAAATTTTGTACTGGTTCCATATAATAATTTTTTTTAACATCCAAATCATGTAAAAAATTTATATACCAATTTTTTTCATTAGCTTCTTCTTCAATATCACATGTAAACGTAATCCTTGGTACTCCATTTTTAGAGCAAATTTCAAATTTATAACAAATTCTATTTTTAATATAAACTCGATTTTCAAATTTATCATTTGAACCGAAAAAATAAATTCCATCCTTCAAATTTATTATATTATCTGGATCAAAAACACCATTTTTAATAAACAACTTTTCATCTAAAGGTTCAGAATTATTGAAAACAAGATTTTCTTTTATATCGATATATTTTAATTTTTCAATAGTTAGCTTTAATTTAAAATCCCAATCATCTACTTCAATAGCACACTCATTGAACCAATAATCCAATCCATAAAGTATACTTAATTCATCACCAATTGCAATATCTTTAATAGCTTGAAGATATTCAACACCATCAATGATAATAGTTCTAAGATTTGTATATTCTTTGATATTATCAATCTTACAATAATCTTTCTTTGGCATATAATCAAAGTAATTTAAATCATTAATTAACTTAATAATTTCCTTCCTTGATTCAGTATTTTCAATAATATCATTTGCTCTACAAATAATAGTTCCTGAGGAAATATTAATTTTAGTAAAAATACCCAAATTATTCAAATTAAAATTAACAATTGATTCGATTATAATTTTTTTATTTGGATGATTGTTATATTGTTTATAATCGCTTAATTTTTGATTGACAACTCTTAAAGAATCATTATATCTAATATTTGATTTCTTAATTTCCAAAACCTGGTCAAATATCATATGATAAAATTTGCCAACAAAACCGGAAGAATATAACATTGTAAAGTTTTTATCAATGTCTTCTAGTTGGTCGGATGATTTAAAATATTTAAGATAATCTTTACTTATTCTATCGAAATTTAAGTAATCTATTTCTTGAAACGGTTCGCGAATCATAACACCAACTTTAGAATTATTGCCACCCATAATATATATTAAATATATAAAATATAAAAAAAATCAATTTTTTTCTAATACTATAAGAATTATAAAAATTGAACTTATTTAATATTAATATCTAATATATTTTTTATGCAAGCTTTCATACCAATTTATGCTCAATTCTATGATGAAAACAAAAATATTATTACAAAAGAAGTATCAGGTCCTGGTGAAACAGGTATACATATAATAGTAAATGAGAATGATTCTAAAGTTAATATTAGATATTATATAAGTAAAATTAAGATGGCAGCGGGAATAGCAACTGATTGGGCTATTAGAAATAATTTAAAGGTAATATTTACAACCTATACTTTTACAACTGATGCACCAAATCATTGGTGGACATTTCAACCAAAATCCAAAATTGATTTTAATGAAAATTCATTTTATAAGAAGAAAGGTTTTGGTATTATTATTAGAGCCAGTGGTCTTCCAAAGCCTCTAAATAATGATAAGAATAATTTTGATATTGATATGATTCCTCTTTAAAAAATTGAATTTATTTATTTTTATCACTAATAAACATTATTATGACAATTATTCCGATTTATGCTCAATACAAAAATGAAAAAGGAGAAATTATTACTAAAGAAGTCACTATTAAAGATTTTCCAACATCAGAACCTCATGAAATAGGTATTAATGTAGATTTAGATAGACAACAGGGTATTAAAATTGCATATTTTCCTAGTAATATTAAAATGGCTGGTAATATTACTAGAAAATGGGCTGAAGAAAATAATATTATTGGTCAATTTCTAACTTATATGTTCACTGCTAATGCTCAAAATGATTGGTGGGCTATTCAACCGAGAGAAGCAGGTTTTACTAATTATTATTATGAATCAAATATGATTTCTACATCAAAGAAAAATGGTCTTGGAATTATTATTAGAGATATTAATTTACCTGCGATTGAATCAACGGATGATCGTGCTACTTTTAAATGCAAGTTAATTCCATTTTAATTTATTCTAACTCTTCTAAATTTTCTAATTTTTCTAATTTTTCTAGTTCTTCAATCTTATTATCAAGATTATCTAGTTGTTCCTTAAATTCTTTCATGAAATTTTTACAATTATAAATAACATATGCAATCTCTTCTTTATGAGTTTTGTAAATTTTTTTATTATCTTCATCTTCCATACTTTCTAAATAATCACTTAGAATCTCACGATGTGTGTCTTTTAATTTAGAATGCATACCATTAAACATTTTAATAATATCGTCTTTTCTAGAATTAATTATATTATCAATATGTTTATTTTTACTAACAGCATCAAACTGTTTAGTGTCTTTATTATATGTTAAACAGCTAGAGCTTTTAAGATTAGTTATCAAAGTATTTCTAGAATCTTTAAATTTATCTTCAGTATAAATTTTTCTTACTAATTCAACTAATGGTAATTCTTTAAAAATAGGTCCGGTTAAAATATTTATTTTTTCTTTATCACTTAATTTTTCATTAATTGGTTCATGTCCTACGGAATGAATATGAATATTATTTATAATACCATTATTAGTATTATTATTTATTTTTTGATTAATCTTTGTATTTTTTTTTAATTCACTTATCTCTTTTTTTAATTCTAATAGTTTTTCTTCAACTTTAATTTCATCTTTTAATTTACATATTTTCTCATGTCTATTCAAATTATCTTTTCTCGATAATAATTTTTTACAAAATTTACAATTTAAATGACTCTCTTTTAATAAAATGTTTTTTTGAGGTTTTTGAGTGATTTTGAGGTGTTTTTGAGTGATTTTGAGGTGTTTTTGAGGTAATTTTGAGGTAATATTATCTTTATGGTAAATATAGTTGTGTTTCCATAATGATTTATAATTTTTATAAAACTTATTACATATTTTACATACATATTCGATCTTCTTTTCCATAGTATATAATAATATAGATTTTTTTTTCTTAAATGATTTTTAGGGTTATCTACTAAAGTAGATATCTACTTTTTTTTTTAGGGAGAGAAATATTTTTTTTATTTTTTTTTATTATTAAAATCTGTATTATTATAAATTTCTACAATATCTTTTTCTATTGGCGATGGTGAATTACTAATTTTAGGTGAGCCACTTTTAATCATCAACCTTTGAATACTTTCAACATTTTTATCTTCATTTATAGGAACTACAGTTATGTCTTTCTTAAAAATTGTTTTGCTTCTATTTTTAGATCTGTTAACTATAATTGGTTCTAAAATATCCATAATTTCTGGTTTACTTACTTGAGGAGTATTATCTTTGAATCTTTTTTGAAAATCAATAATGATATCATCTGGTATTTGATTACTAATTTCATTTAATCTTTCTGTTTGTTCTCTTAATGATTTTAGTAAAGTTTTAGGTTCCATTCTTTCATTACGAGGTAATGATAATTCTATCTTAATAAAATCATGTAATTTATTATAATTGATTGAGCTCATACGATGATTCTCACTTTTTTTAGCAAATGAATAATGGTTATTTATCATATTAATAATACCAATAAAAATAGAAACAAACCCCAATACAACTGTTATAATTTTTGAATTATCAAATAAAAACGAACTACCAACAGAGCTGGTTCCAGTTAGAGTATTAAGAATAATTACTGGAATTGTAAAATAATCGTGTCTTTTAGAGAAAAATTTTTCGGCTTTACTATGAAGCCAATGATAACATAAACATCTTTCTCCAATGGATGCTATAACATCCTCTAATTCATCAGTCCAATGAATTTCAGTAATTTCGGTATCACTACTTTCCATTGTATTAATAATCTAAATAAATTATTGATATAATGGGTAAAAATATATTATGGATTAATCTTTAAAACAGACAATACTACAGCTAAATCTGTAAAATTATGAGAAGTAGCACATGACATCCAGATAGTATAATAGAAAGTTCCAACACCAGGTGCATCAAGAGCAAACCCAGATAAATTAATTTTAAGGTTATTAGTATCATTATGTCCTGGAAAAGATACAAGAAAGTAAGAATTGATTGTTTGCGGTAGTGACCAGAGTTGTACCTGATATTATATTATCTTCTAATAAATTAATTTTTTTAACTAAAATAGAATTATTTAAAATATAGGGATCTTCCATTATTATTAATATTTATAAAAAAATTAGAGCAATTCTTTTATAAAAATATTACATTTTTCTATTAAAGTTTCAAATAATTCTTCATTTATGAATAAAATATTATTAAACCATTTCATTTTTGGATTATATTCAATGGTAATGTATTCATCTTCTAACAAAAAAAAGAAATCTATTTTAGAAATTAAATTTACGTTAATAGTTAGATCACCCTTTTTTACTAAGTTTATAAAACTATCGTTATTTAAACTATTATTCTCATCAAAATCTTCAATAAGAATTAAACCATCTTTCCAACATATTCTAAAACCTGAACATATAATTAATGAATCATTTTTTTTAGCTACTGACATATTTATAAGTCCTCTAATTTATAATAAATAAATTCAATTTTTAGCTTTCAAGGCCAAATATTTTTTCTTGTATTTAAGATATTTATTTTTCCAACCATTGGGTATTTGTTGTGTATAACCAACTCTAATTTCTGGTTCTTCATAATCAAAAGATTGTATCTCTTTATCTAATAAAATTAAATAATTAACTAATTCAATTGGTTTACCTTCTAAAACTTCAGAAATAATATTTTCTTTAGTCAAAGGTCCAAATGAAAAACTAAATCTATCTAATAATTCATTAACTTTTTGAGGTATTAAATTTTTTAGACAAAGATTTCGATTACATTTTTCTTGAAATGAATATAATAAATATTTATCTTTCAAACGATTATATAAAATATTCAATAAAATTAAGTTGGTGATTTTAATATACAATATTCTTGAATTTTCCATTACTTCAATATTTAATTCATTTTGTTCTAAATCATGTTTATATTCTTTATTACTCTCCTTCAAATTAATAATATAATCTTTATCAAAAAGTTTTTTAATATCTTCATCTTTGAGATCATTATTATAATATACATTAGATAAATTGAATTCATAAATATTTAACATCTTTGAAACATCAGTTGTTTGATAAAATGTTGCTTTAATAATATCAGTTGGTTCTATTGTTGGATTCATTATAATTAAAAAAAATGTGTAAAATGACCACATATAACAATTTCCACTGAAAAAATCAAAATTATATTTATTTTTTACTTTTTGTTGAATTATTAAAGTTTCTTTTTTTAAAATAATTATTTCATCAAATCTATGATATTTAATAATATTAATTTCTTTTATAAAATTATCTATTATTTCATACTTTATTGGATATAATTCAAATGTAAAATCTTTATTATCTTCAATATTTTCATGTATTTCTTGATAAATTATTCTTACATATTTTGAAATAACAGGATATAAGATATGATTTTCAAATATATCTTTTGAAATAATGGTCATTTCTGCTTGAACTAACATGTCAAGATCAACTCGACCCCCAGCAGCTTCTGTAGCTACTTTATACATTTTATATTTATTAACTGCTTCAAAATTAATTAATCTTTTTATTTTATCTAAAACACTAATAAAATGATAATTAATTTTTTGATAAAAATATTCTTGAATTTCACCAATATTGGGATTATTAGTTTCAAAATTTTGTACCCCATAAAATTTGGATAAATTATAAATTCTAAAAATATAACCATTTTCTGTTAAAATGCTAGAAAAAAACTGTTCGATTTTATCTAATATTTTATTAGAATCAATAGTTGAGTTAGGTTCATATAAAAAAATTTGAAATTTTGTAGATTCTGCATCTGTAATTTTTTTAATTAATACAGCATTTTCATGACCAGTTGTTTCTCCTTCAATATCAATTCTAATTTCTTTCAATAGATACAGGTTGGTACTTTCAAAAAATAATCTTAATTCATCTTTTAAATATGATTTATATTCCGCATTATCGAAATGAAAATTATAATTTTTTTCAAATTTTTTATAATATTTTATTCCTGAATTTAAATCTATAATTTCATCTAATTCAGTTATATATAAACGTTCACCGAAAACACACCCCTTGGTATTTAATAAATCAATTAAAAATGGATTTTTTTCTTTGGTACCTTCTAGTTTTAGAAATACCATACTATATAATGTTCTAATTTCATTATAATTAAAAATTCTTTTACTGTAAATTTTAGAATCAAAATTTAAAATAGGGATATCAATAATTTTACTGAAAGTTTTTATTAATTTAGGTTTTAATAATTTAAAAGAAGTAAATGAATTAATTGATAGTGTTTTTTTAATTTTCTCAAGAGCTGCTAATTCTTCAGGGGTATAACATTTTTTATTACATTCTTCTAAAGTAGGATAAACAGTAGTTGCTCTTTCATCTTGTACACGGGTAGAAATTTGAGAACATCTATCTCTTAATTTTGAAGTAGTTAAACAAATATATGGTCTTGGTTCAGGTAGAAATTCATATTCAACACTGTCGTCAAGAGATGGAAATGATGAATCTAATAAAGCTGATTCTGACGAATGAGCCCCGGGTCTTGGAATTGGTGGACTAGCATCTTTTGTTAAAACAACTTCTTGGGCTGACATTATAATAAATATAGATATTTTTTATAAATAAAATATAAGTATATTTATAATGAATAATTGTTTTTTACCAGAATGTTTTCCGGTTTCATTAAATGAAAAAGAGGACTATTCTAAATTATTTGTAGAAAAAAATTTAGAAAAATTTAATACTCCGTATACTTGTCCGGAAGGTTGGACACAAGAAAAAACAACGGATGAATACGGAAATATTGGTGCGGTAGATTCATGTCATGCAATATGTCCAAACAAGAGACAACAAGATAGAGGAAGCTCTATGTGGTTTCCTTTTGGTCCAAAAGAAGGTGGTTATCCATTAAACAGACGTTCTGCTAATGATTTTTGTGCTGATATGGCTAATAGTCCTTATACTGAAGATGATCACTGGAAATTTTGGAATGCATTTAGAACCAACAAAGTTCCTGTATGGCCTCCAACAGACCCAAAACAAGCTGCTGATGTAGCGGAAGCTGATCGACTTAATGCTATTCAAGCTAAAGCAAAACGTGATGAGGCTGAACGTGCAGCTGCCGCAGAAAATAAAAGAATACAGGATGCATATGCAGACTTTGCGAGATACGCTGAACAACAAAAAACGATAAATGATGCAAGACAAGCTGCAGAACGAGAAAGGAACGCGCAAATTGACCGTGAAGCTAATGAAAGAATTGAAGCTAACAAACGTGAAACGGAGAGAATTAGGAAGGAAAATGAAGAACGCAATAAAGCAGATGCAGAACGCATAAAATTAGCTAATGAATATCAAGAACAAGAACGCATGAAAAGAATTAAAGAAAATGAAGATCGTATGCGAGCCAATCTTAATGCATCTTCTTCTACTGGGTCATCTTTTAATCCTAATTTATTACCACCTCCTAGCACACCCCCTCCTACTAGCACATCTTCTAATCAATATTATTCTGATCGTCAAGGACCATCTATTTATACTGGTGCATCTCCTCCCACTAGTGCATCTTCTAATTCATATTATTCTGATCCTCAAAAATCATTTCTTTATACTGGTGCATCCCCTCCTACTGGTTTATCATCTCCTGTCGTTAGGGATGAATCTGTTGTAAAAAAAAATACACAATGGATTGCTGGTATAGAAAATATGTATGTAATAATTGGTATCGTTGGAGGATTACTCTTTATTTTATTAATTAAAAGAAAATAGTTTTATATAAAATCATTAATTATTTACACCACGAAGATTTAAAATGGACCAACGTTTTCAATTAAAACAAAACGGTTTGTTTATTAAAAATAACAACAGATATAAAGGTTATAATAAGATAATTTTCAATAATAATATTTTAAAGAAATTTTTTTGGTATCACTTGGTTCACTTCCACCAGCAGGTCCAACACTTCTTAGGTCCGCTGTACTGATGGGTTGGACCTGGTGTTGGACTCGTTGGTTCATTCGGCTTCGGGGTTTCAGTGGGCCTTGTTGTTGGAGGAGACGGATCATTTTCGTCTGGGGGATAGTAAGGAGATACCCACTCTTTTATTTCACTACTTATCAAGACAGCCACTTTCCATCCCACCCATTCAAAGTTTCTGGCAATATAGCAAAGCAATCTAATTGCATTGTGCTTGTTAATAATATTACCCGGAAAGTTATTCTTCCTAAGAGCATCTTGTTGAATATTGTAATAATCGTTTTCTCCCTCAACAGTAGTCTTCCGAACAAGCAAGATAATAGTGTTTCCGGGATAAATTTTTTCTCCACGCAACTCGATAAATTCTGTCTCTTTCGAATCAGAAGTGGTTGGTGTTTGTATGTAAATTTCAGCCCGGCGAGGAACAACACCACCAGCATTACAAACTGCTTGTTTAAATTGAGGGGATGGTACAATATAATTTTCATTTATCTCCTCATATCCCCCTGAAGGATTCTGACCGGGAGTGTAATTAAACTGAATAATTTTTTTTTCTTTCAAGCCTGGAAGAAGAAGAGTAATAGTATGAGTTGGAGCCTTTGATTCGGCTACGGTAGTACAAGCAACATTAGCTACAACCGACATACCTTTTATTAAAGGGCCTATATAGGATAAAAAATTCAATTTTTTCTAATCAAGTATTATAACTTTATTAGAATAAAATTTGTTTATTTAATTGCGTGTAAATCTTCTATTTTTATTAGGTAATGTTTTAGGTTTTTCTTTAGTTTCCTCTTTGGGTTCTATTTTAAGTTCTTCTGTAGATGTTTCAATCTTTAATCCCTTTTTTAACATATCACTATATGAACAAGTTTCGGTTCTAATAGTACTCTTAATGGTAATAGGATAAGAGATTTCTTTAGTTGTTTCAGGGACAACAACACTTTCAGGGACAACAACACTTTCAAAACTAGTTAATGTTTCAGGAACAACAACATTTTCATTAGACATTATATAAATATAAATTAAACTTCTAAATCATTTATCTATAATGAATCAATTTTTTTTATAAATTGATCTTTATCTTTTATAGCTGCTCTATTACCTTTTGTTAATTTAATTGCATATAATCTATCCCAATTATTATTTTTTACAATAAATTTAATAATTTTAATGTGATCCCAATTATATAAAATATGTAATTTGTACATACTTTCAGAAGCATTTTTTAATAAGATATTATATTTTTTACCTATTTTAAAAAGATAATGGAAAATAGCATGTTGCATTAAATATGTACTTTCACCATAACCAATTGTTTTATCTAAAAGAATATTACTTGGTATTAATACATTATTTTTATATTTTAAGAAATCCATATCATAAGCTCTCTCAAATTCTTTATATAAATCAGTAATTATTTTACTACCTTTTGGAGCCATCATAAACCAATTATCAATATGAGGTTGTTCTGGTAATAATGTCATTTCTTTATATTCATAAAAACATGCATCATATTTATTTTTAATCATTTCTTGATACATTTTATCTAAAAACGATCCATCAGTTATGAAAATTGAAGCATCCATCCAAACCCCTCCTCTTTTCATTAATAATTCTACTCTAAGAAAATCTGCAAATCTAGTTGGATCTAAAGTTCCACTACCATATTTTTCAATGAATTCATGTTCAACATATTTATAAACATTATCTTTATTTAAAATAATTATTTCCCACTCTTTTGATATTTTTTTTTTCCAATTTCTAATATGAGACTGAATGACTGGATTATTATCTATATCATCCCAGAAACCATAAATAATTTTTGGTAATTCATAATCTTGATTAAAATTTTCTTTTATCTTCCCCTCGTTTAAAGATTCTCTGATTTTATAAATCAAATAAAGTAAAAATAATATTAATATTATTATTTGAAAATCTTTCATAAAAATCTTAATTAAAATAACGGATAAAATAATAATATATTGGGTAAAATAAATATTATTATTTAAATTTTTTTATTATTAATTCATTATTTTTAAAAACACCTAATATTTCATAATTATTATTGTTAATAATATATTCATTCACAAATTTAATTATACCTTTATAATTATCATTATAATCATCTAAAATAATTAATCCATTTTTTGCAACAAATGAAGAATAATTTAAGAAATCATTTTTAACACCTTCATAGCTATGATCTCCATCGATAAATAATAAATCTATTTTATTATTTAATAATTTTACTTTCAAAGATTCAATAGTTTCTAAGGACCCAGAATTTCCTTTAATTAAATTAATAGTGCTATTAATATTATTTTTTTTAATATTATTAAAAGATTTTTCTTGTGTAATTTTATCATTTATATAATGACCTGTACAATCTTCAAATAAATCAATACCAAAGCATATTTTTGGTTTTGATTCAGAAACAACATAACTCATTGATCCACCATTATGTACACCTATTTCTAAATAATTTTTAATATTATATAATTTACAAATTATATGTAAGATTATTATTAAATTATGACATACACGACCATTTATATTTTTATTAATTTTAATTTTTAATTGATCATATTTTTCAATATTATTATTATATTCTTTTAATAAAGATTCCATTAAATTATAATATATTTAAATTTTACTATTTATTATTTTCATTATAACACCCATCTCGTAATCCACCCGCTTCATTTTTACTGTTGGCAGATAAAATAGCTATTATCACACTTATTACCAATAATGGGCATAAACCAAAAAATAAAATCATGTTTAAAAATATTGGTAAATCTTGCGTAGGTGTTTTATCATTTCCAATACTTGATATTATTAATGTAATAAAAAATGGGATAATCCAACTTGCCTGCCAACCATATTTGCATGGAACTTTTAATAATTTATTTAATATTTGAACATAAATGAAAACACTAATAGCTTGTACTATAACAAATAAATAAGGAATTAATAATAATTGCATTAATATTAACTAGATTTTTTATTATTTTAAAAGTTTAATCAAAATATATTTATCAATAAATAATATAATGAATAATATTGGAGTTATTGAGTATCATGGTCCTAAACAAATTTTAAATATAAATGAAAATCAAATTTTAATTGAATCTGATAATTTTATACCCCAAGATAAAGTTTATATAGACTCAAATAATAAGCCTATTTTATCTGAAAGAATACCTCAAGCAGTTATTGGTATAGTTAAAAATATATACAAAGGTGAAGCTTATTTATATATAATTAATTTTGGACCTAATTGTAAATTTACCCCTAAAATTCATAATAAAAAATATGTTAAAGGTGAAAGAATTGTTTTATGGTTAGATAAAAATGGGAATATTAATATTCATTCAAAATACAGTTCTGATCCAAAAGACGATGTAAAATGTTTATTAGATATGTATTCTTTAATTAAAAATAGACCTAAATTCTCTGAAATAAAACAAAATCATAATTATACAATAAACGAAACTGTCAATCATAATGATTTAGATACTTTTACCATTGATCCAAAATCATCGGTTGATTTTGATGATGCTATTAGTGTAGATGTATCAAATAATACAATTTACGTTCATATTGTAGATATAGCCAATGAAACTTTTTCTAATAGTGGAACTATTAAATTACAAGAAAGATGTTTAACTTTATATCTTTCTAATGAACATACCGAACATTTACTAGATGAAATAGATGCATCTGAAAATTTAAGTTTAATAGTTAATAAACAACGAAAAGTTATTACTGTTAAAATTAAATTAAATCAGGATGGATTAGTTGAAACGTATGATATCTATAAAAGTACTATAGTTGTTAAAAAAAGATGGAATTATGAGGAAGTACTAGATATTATTAATAATAAGTTAGCTCCTGAATCAATTAATTATTTAGTTAATTTAACTCATAAAAGAAATGAATCAGTTAATTATACTATTAATTTACCATCAATTAGAATCTTATCAAATAAAGATGGTGAAATTGAAAGTATTCATAAAGAAGAATCTAATGATATATCTCATACTTTAGTAGCAACAACTATGATTTTAGCTAATTTAATAGTTAGTAAACATTTAAGTAGTAAAAATATTAGTATACCAAATAGATTTCATGATAAATTAAGAGGTTTTAAAATACCAGAATTCCAAAAAACAGGAAACGAGAGTGTTGACTCGTTCATATTAATTAAGAAATTTGCTAAAGCATGCTATTCGGTTGATAATAAAGGACATTTTGGTTTAGGTATTACAGATTATGTTCATTTTACATCACCCATGCGAAGATACGCAGATGTGTTAGTCCATCGTATTTTAGCGGGACATATTAATCAAAATTTAGAAGAGGAAGTTATTTGGATTAATCAAAGAGCTAATTTAGTAAGAACTTGTCAAGATATTTATATAAATTGGAAAATAATTAGATGGATTATGAAAAATGAAAAATCTAATATTTATGAAATCTGGATATCAGGAATTCATAAAAGTGGTATATTATGGTTCATGCCAAGTTTATCATTAAATGGTTTTATTCATGTTGCATCTATAAATCCAAAACAAATGTGGAACTTTGAAGATGATAAACTAATCGGTAATACTACTAATCAAATTTTAAAAGTTGGTGATAAATTAAATACTAAAATTGATAAAATAGATGAAATAAAAGGTTTAATATATTTAGATTTATTAAATTCAAATTAGAACTTGTCATAAATTAATTTTAATAAATAATTTTAGTTTTGATATTCATTTTTTAATTGTATATATTTATTTTTATATTTTAAATATTTATCTTTAAAAGTTAAACCTCCACCAATCATTTTTTTAGAACCACCTGCAGCAGAACTACTATCAGCAGCAGAACTACTATAACCGACAGAACTACTATAACCGACAGAACTACTATAACCGACAGAACTACTATCACCAACAGAACTATTGCTTTCAGAACTACTTTCAATTAATAATTTTTTTAATTTCACGAATGCAATTGCTCTATGTGATATTTCATTTTTAATTTCAATTGGTAATTGTCCGTATGATTTTCCTTGATGCTCTTTATATTTTTTTAAATCTAAATCTGGAACAAAACAAGGATCAAATCCAAATCCTCCATCAACAAATGCATTTGCTATTTTTCCTTCAACAATTGCTTCAACAGGATTTATTATTTTTCCATTTTTAATTACTCCAATATAACAAGATAATCTTGCAGGTGATTTTTTACTCATACTAATTATGCCTTCGGGTCCTAATGCTTGTAAATAAAATTTTATTAATGCACCTGGAAACATTTTAGTTGGGTCTGTTTCTGCTTTTTCACCAATATTTAATGAATCAATATGGAGTCCTGTATCTTCACAAATTACAGTAAAATCATTAAAATCGGTTATAGTAATTCCTTTTTTTTTAAATTCATCTTTTATTTTAGAGAGTGTTTCTTCTTCTTGAAATACATGTTCAGCTTCTTTTATTTTTTCTTCAATTACTTCTTTAACATTAGTTGATTGAATTTCTGGTAAATCTACATTAATATTAATTACCACAAATTTATCACCTAAAATAGATGAAGCTTCACTTAATTTATTTTTATTACCAGTAACAAAAACTATATTTTGTTTTTCAGACATATTATAATATCATATAATATAAATTTTTATATTATAAAATAATTATAGGTTATATTTGATAATCAAATATTATAATGAAGTTTTTTTTAACAAATACATTTCACATTCTACTTCATTAATTTCAATTATCTTATTAAAATCATATTTTAAAAGTTGGTGATAAATTAAATGCTAAAATAGAAAAAATCGATGAAATAAAAGGTTTAATATATTTAGAAATATTATAAATCCAACTAAAATAATTAGTATAATATTAGATAAATATAAAATGAACTATATAAAAATACAATTTGAAAATCATAATCACTGTTTATTATATTATAATAATATATTTAAAAAGATTTTTATATTATGTATTTATAATGAAACAATATGAAAATATTATTATTGGTGCTGGACCGGCTGGTTTACAATTAGGATATTTTTTTCAAAAAAATAATATTAATTATATTATTATTGAAAAAGGAAAAAATGTTGCTACTTTCTTTAGTAAATATCCACATACAGAAAATTTAATTTCTATTAATAAAAAATATACAGGAAATGATAATAAAGAATTTAATTTAAGACACGATTGGAATTCTTTATTAAATGATGAAAATTTACTATTTACTAATTATTCCGAAGAATATTACCCAAGTAATAAAGATTTAGTTCGTTATTTAAATGATTTCGCAATTAAGAATAAGTTAAATATAGTTTATAATTCACATGTTATTAAAGTAGATAAATCTGACTTAAAATATAATTTAGAAATTATTGAAAATGAAAAAAAAATTCAATACGAATGTAAAAAATTAATTGTTGCAACTGGTTTATCAAAATTGGTTAAACCAAATATTGTATATAATACTAAAACTCCCATTCTTCATTACGGAGAATTTCCAAAAAATTATTTTAAGAAAGATGAAAATTTACAAAAATTTAAAAATAAATCATTATTAATTTTTGGAAATGGTAACTCAGCTTTTGAATTAGCTAATTATTTAAATAAATATTGTAGTACTATTACAATATTAGGACGTAGATATAAACCATGGGCAATGTCAACACATTATACTGGCGATTTAAGAAGTATTTATTTACCCTTATATGATACATTTTTATTAAAAAGTTTAAATGCTATAATATGGAAAACCTCAATATATAAATATGTTATAGAACAACAAAATGAAAATGATAAATATAATATTAAAAGTTTATGTTCACCTGAATGTAATATTAAACATATTTGTCCGTTAGAAAAAGGAAAAGATTCTTATTTTGATCATATAATTTTATGTACTGGATGGGGATTTGATAATAGTATTTTTAATTTTAATATTTTATCTACTGATAATAATAAATACCCAGCAATTAAATCAAATTTTGAAAGTATTAATAATGAAAATTTGTTTTTCATTGGTTCATTAATGCATTCATTTGATTATAAAAAAAGTTCAGGAGGATTTATTCATGGCTTTAGATATTTGATAAAACATTTTTTTAATACTAATTATTTGAAAAAATATGATATAATTAAATTATCTACTATTGATATTTTAGTTGATCATATATTATATAATATAAATATATCTTCTTCATTATATCAAATGTATGGAAAACTTTCCGATACTTTTTTTATTGAAAATAATGAATTTATATATTTAAATGCTGTTCCAATAAATTTTTTCGAAGGTCTTAAACATTCTCCTAAAAGATATTATTTTGTAATAACATTAGAATATGGTGAAACAGAAATAACTGATATTACAGAATTTGGAAAAAGAATAAGTTATGTAGGTTTTGAAAATAAATCCCCTTTATTACATCCAGTAATAAGAATTTATCAAGTTTTAAATGATTTAAAAACAATAAATGAAATTGACGAAGTTCATTTTGATGAAGATTTATATTCAGAATTTACATATGATTTAAAATATAAAGATAAACTAATAAGAACAATAAAAATGTTTTTATAATATATAATACCATAGTATTATTAATATTAATATAATTATAATTATAATAATACCATAAAAATATTTATTAAATTTTTCTTTAGATTCATTTTTAATATTATTTTTACTACTATAATCTTCTGATAAATTATTATCATCAGTAATTGAATAATTAGTTAAATTAAAATCTTTCAAAAAAATATTATTTCCACTACTATCGTATTCTGATAAATTATTATCATCAGTAATTAAATTAGCTAAATTAAAATTTTTTAAATAAATATTATTTAAATTAGAAGGTGGTAATAATAAAATTTTTTTTCTTCCTTCTAATACATATAATATTTTATTATCTGAATCAAAATGCATACCTGAATGAATTTTTTTATCTAAAGTTAACCACAAATATTTATAATAAAAAATATCTTCTTCTAATATATTAATATAATTATTAATTGATTTAATGAGATTATTTCTATCTGCATCATTTGCACCTACATATGTATAATAATTTTTTTTATTAGATTCTAAATAAGCTTTTTCTAAAGTTGTTTCTTTAAAATATTTATTATTATTATTTTTAATAACAGGACTACAATCATCAATTTCACTAAATAAAATTTTAAAAGTTTTATTTTTATTATCTAACATAAAATTTTTATAATTAAATTCTGTATCTAAACCTTTACCTATATAATAATCATTATCTTTAAATTTATTACATAATATTGTGTTATTATCTTTCATATTTCTAATTTCAAATGATATAGCAATTGTTTCAGGTTCTGTAATAACCCAATGAATCCAATTACTTGGAATAAATAAATATTCATTTTTATTTAGATCAATTTCAATAAAATTTATATTTTTCATTTTTGGATATAAATTAAAATTAATTGGATAATCTAAAATCTCAGAATGATTAGATAATATTTGTAATTTTTTTTTCATCGTTTATATTATTAAATAGTAAATATTTTTAATAGTATTTATTTAAAATTTAATGCGATTATTTACACAATCAAGTAATTCTTTAACATTAGTTAATTAATTACCTCAAATTTATCACATAAAATAGTGAAGCTTTAGTTAATTTGTTTTTTAGACATATTATAAGTAAGATATTTTTAACAAATACATATCACATTCTACTTCATTAATTTCAATTATCTTATTAAAATCATATTTTTCTTCTATTACATCTAATACTTCAACAAAAACTCGGGTAGTTTTCATAATATAATCCATATGTTTTTCAATAATATTTTTATAATCATTAGTTTTGATAATCAATCTTAAATTATCATAAACATGAAAACCTCCAAATTTTCTCAATCTTTGAAAAGTAGTTGCAATATTCTTTGCAATATATAATTCAGTTGTATTTTGATCCATTTCAATATTCAATTTAATTTTAATCTTATTAATGTTATCTTCCATAACCTCTTCATAACTTTCAATTGGATCAGCGATTGTTTGAAAAATACTTACTAATGATGAATCAATATTAACATCATTAAAAGTAATATTTTTAGTTCCATCAAACATTCCTTTCAAAGTTTCTTGATTCTGTTGATTCATAAATGCAACAAATTCGTGATTTTTTGATTTAAATAACTTACCCGAAGTCATTGGATTAATAGTTATTTGATAATTGTAATGAGTAGCTTCCCATTTCTTAATTTCCATTTCTAAAATATTACCTTCTGATAATATAAAATTTTCTACTTTCTCAAATAACTCCTTGTTATAATCATCACATTGAATTGTTAAAATTTTAAGGGGTTTCTTTAATTGAATGTTCTTTTTATTTCTAATAGAACGAATCATATCGATAACATTTAGCATGTTATTAATCATATTATAATCTTGATCCCGAATATTATATTTTTCAATATTAATATCATTAATATTTAGCAGATGAACTGATTCAAACAGTTTATCTTTATTAATATTTTGATAAATTTTTTCTGATAAGAAAGGTAAAATAGGATTTAAAAAGGAACAAAGAATATTAAGAACTTTCTTTAATGTACTCAAAGCTTTACAGCATTTTACTAAATCACTATCCTCTGGATCTTTACCTTTCATAATATCTCTATTTAGCCTAATGTAGTTATTATTTAAATCATTGATATACTTAATTAAAAGATTATCTATTGGATTAATTTCATATCGATTGAGAGAATTAGAATATTCTTTAATAAAATCATAAGTTCTTTTTAGAATCCACTTATCAAATGGTAAATCAGAATTAATCTCAATAAATTCTTTATTTTTAGAATATAATTTGTAATATTCATCAAAGAATGCCATACTATTAGTTAATGGAATAATAACTGTTTGCAAAACCTGTTTAACATCTTCGTTTTTAAATCTAAGTTCTGAAGCCATTGATGCACCCGACATGATTAAATAATATCGAAGAGCATCTGATCCAAATTGATTAACAACATCTATAGGATCTGGATAATTTTTTAATCTTTTACTCATTTTCTTACCATCTGCAGCCAAGACTAAACCATTAACTATTACATTTTGATAGGGAGATCGATTTTCTAAAATAGTTCCAATTACTAAAAGTGTATAAAACCAACCTCTAGTTTGATCTAAACCTTCTGCTATAAAATTTGCTGGATAACCAGCGTTTGGAGATGCAAATGGAACACTACCAGACTCAAACCAACAATCTAATACTGTATCAATTCTTTTATATTCTTTACCATTTTGATTTATAATAATTTGATCAACGTGATGACGATGCAAATCAACTATTTTAATTCCAGTTAATTCTTCTAATTTTTCTTTTGATTCAACTACAATTATATCTCCATCGTTAGATTTCCAAACTGGAATAGGTGTTCCCCAATAACGATTTCTAGAAATACACCAATCTCTAGTATTTTCGAGCCAACTATTAAATCTTGTTTTACCTATATTTTCTGGAATCCAATTAATACCTTTATTAATTTCAACCATTCTATCTTTAATTGATTCAACATTCAAAAACCAACATTTTACAGCTTTATATATAAGTGGTGTATCAGATCTCCAACAGAATGGATAATTATGTTCATAATCAAAAATAATTAATGATTTATTTTCATTTTGAAGATTTTTAAGAACAGATTTAGTCATTGATTTAATATCTAAATCGTTAAAAATTTCACAATTAATTCCTTTACCACTTTCATTAATATGAATAAAAAGCGTAGATAAATCTTTAGTTATTAATTTCTTTTCCATACACACACGATAATCATCTTCACCGTAGGCAGGTGCAATATGAACTACACCAGTTCCTGAATCATCGGAAACAAAATTATCTTCCACAATAAAATATTTATCTCTTTTGCAAAAATTATAAGGAGGATTATATTCAAGTCCAACTAATTCTGACCCCAAAACTTCTTTAATAATTTTCATGTTTGAAATATCTGTTTTCAATTTATTAGCTAAAAATTCTAGCCTTGATTTTGCAAGATAAAATTTAAGTTGATTATATTCAACTAAGATATAAACTATATTTTTATTTACACAAAGACAATAATGACCAGGTAGAGTCCAAGGAGTTGTAGTCCAACTTAAAATATTTTCATCAGAATTTTTTATTTTAAATAGAACAATAACTGTTCTGTCAGATACATTCTGATAATTACTCGAAGCTTCAAAATTAGAAAGTGGGGTCGTACAAGCAATAGAATAAGGCATAATTTTAACTCCTTCATAAATTAGTCCTTTTTTATAAATTTTAGAAAATACCGACCATACCCGACTCATAAAATCTAAATCCATAGTTTTATAATCATCGTCAAAATCGACCCAACGACCCAGTCGATTCATAATAGTTTTCCATTCTGCTGCGTAAGTCATAACAATATCACGACAAGCTTCATTATATGGTCCAATTCCAAATTCTATAATTTGATCTTTAGTTTTAATTCCAAATTTTTTTTCAATTTCATATTCAATAGGTAAACCATGTGTATCCCAACCCGCACGCCTTGGAACATAATAGCCATTAATAGTTGCCCAACGACCAATTGTATCTTTAATCATACCACCCACTATGTGTCCATAGTGTGGTAATCCAGTAGCAAATGGTGGTCCATCATAAAATACAAATGGTTTATTATTTGGATTAATTGATTTCTGAAAAATATTATTTTTATTCCAGAAATCTACTATTTCTTCCTCTGAAGAAACATGATCGTATTTTTTTCCTTTGAATGACATAATTAAATAAATAATAAAATAAATTTCTAAATATCAATTTTTTATAAAAATAGGTATTTTTATAAAAAATTATTTACAAAGCAAAACTGGTTATTTATAATGCAAAACTGGTTATTTATAATGCACAACAAGTATAAACTTTTCCAGCTATAGGATTACCAACACATCCTCCACTTTGCCAAGTACAGACTTGATCGGTAAAATAAAAGTTAGGATTTTTTAATGTATTAGAGCAATAGGAACACATCCAAGCGCAACCAGTTCCAGAAGAAACAGTAAAGCTAGTACAAGTATTAGGAGTAATAGTAGGGGGTGTAAAATTATATTTTGTACACATAAAAGAACTTAATTCCAGTTGATTAGCATTGGCAACTAAAAAAAGGAGAGACATCATAAAACTTTTCATTATTAAATAAATACAAATATTCTTTAAATAAATATTAAAAGAATATTAAACACCTCTTTGAACCTCTCGACCTTTAGGACCAGTGGATAGAAAGACTCTTCAAAATCTGATTTACAACCTTGCATTCCGAAATTGGCTTATAATCATTAATAAGAAAATTATACAAGTTGGCAATAAGCTTTGAACGATAATCAGAATCGTAAGTGGTATACAGTTTAAACTCAGCTTCCTGACAAAGCTCTTTAATAATAGCGCGAATTGCTGGAGTATCCGGGACTACTCCGGAAAAATATTTTTTGGAAATATCAATAAACCTGAATGGATGAATATCAAATTTATTATTATATTTAGTATTACACGATATTTTAATTGCCAAAGTTGTATTTTTCATTTTCAAAACAGATATTTTAACCTTGATAATGATTTCATCATTATCCCCAAATTTAGAACACTTATAGTCCCTAACATAATTGTTGGACAAAATACTAGCAATATTTTCAGGAATGTTATCGCCTTCTTTTACAACCACACCGCAATATTTTTCCTTGACCTTCTCAAATCCAATAAGGTCTAGGAGTAGTTGAGTTGTAGTCTGGGTGTGATCAATAAAATCACCCTTAGAAATAGTTTCCTCCTCGTCTAATTTTATGTTAGAAAATGGATGAATAGACAACCCTTCAGAAAAAGGTTCAGAACACAAAACATCATAATAAATAGTTGGTCCATAATTTAAAATATAGGCTTTAATGAAAAGAGAAATCTTCTTTTGATTACAGTCGAAAATTATCCGGTGAATAGTAGGCTCTGAACTTTTTTGTCCCTCAATTGGTACTAGAGCAGATACTTGTGTTTTGGGAACTTTGTGCAGGAAATTTTCCAATGCAAAATGATCCTCCTCTTCCAGGAATATAGTACTAAAAATTTTCATAATGATCAAAGCAAGTGCATAAGAAGACATAAAAAATTTAGTACCCATTATATAATTTTAAATATTCAATTTTTTATTATATCCTTGAAATTTAAAATCTATATATTAATTTTGATTGTCTTTTCGTTTATTTAGGATTTTATCTAATAAATGAATACGTCAAAATAAAATAGTTAGCAATAATATAATACTTAGCAAGGTATAGGAAAAACCTATATGAGTTCATATATATTTTTAAGAGTATAAAAACAAAAACATATATATTATATTTTATATATTTATATATATGAGTTTCTATGAAAAATATTTAAAATATAAAACAAAATATTTATTTTCTGATTCTTACTCTTTCGTTAATAATCTTTTTTGGAGAAGAGCTGAGAAACATTTTGCTCCAGGAGAAGTAAATTTAGAAAATATAGATTTAGCTATAATAAATGCACCAAGTTCCTATGGAATACAACCATATAAAGTTTTTAAAATAATAAACCAAGATCTAAAAATAAAATTAAAACCAGCCTGTCATAATCAAGATCAAATAACTGAATGTCATGCTTTGTATATTTTTTGTGCTGTAAAAGATTATGTTAAAAGAATTGATGAATATGTTGATCAAACTGGTTTTGAATTTAAAAAAAAATCAATGTTAAAATATATAAGTAAATTATCTGATCCAACTGAATGGTGTAAAAGACAGGCTTACATAGCATTAGCATTTGGAATTTCAGCTGCTATGGAACAGAGAATAGCATCTTGTCCTATGGAAGGATTTGAACCAGATTTAATAAGTAATGTTTTACAATTAGATAATAACTTAGCTCCATGTGTTTTGTTAACAGTAGGAAAACAAACATTAAACTATAAATTAGAAGCAAGATTTAGATTTAAGGATATAATTGAAGAATTAGATTAATGAGTTCATTTGGTAATATTTTTAAAATTACTACATTTGGCGAATCCCACAGTCCCGCGGTTGGCGTTGTTGTTGATAATTTTCCTCCTAATTTTACAATATATTTAGATTATATTCAAAAGCAACTAGATAGAAGAAGACCTGGTCAATCAGATATTACAACACCAAGAAATGAAAATGATAAAGTAACTGTTTTATCTGGTATGGAAAATGGAAAAAGTTTAGGTAGTCCTATTTGTTTTATAGTTTTTAATCAAGATATGAAACCTGAAGATTATAAAAAACATAAATTAATCCCAAGACCTTCTCATGCTGATATGACCTATATATGGAAATATGGTATTCATGCATCATCGGGTGGTGGTAGATCATCGGCCAGAGAAACAATTGGTAGAGTTATAGCAGGAGGTTTAGCAGAACATATTTTAGATTTATATAATATTAAAATTATAGCTTACGTTAGTCAGGTTGGTCATATAAAATTAGAAAAAGACGTATCTAATATAATCTCTAGAGATTATGTAGATAAATTTAAAACAAGATGTCCAGATGAAGAAACAAGTAAAAAAATGGAAGAATATATTTTAGAATTGAAAAATAAAGGAGATTCTGTTGGTGGTAAAGTTTCTTGTATTATTAAAAATTGTCCTAGAGGTCTTGGTGAACCAGTATTTAATAAACTGGAAGCTGAATTAGCTAAAGCAATGTTATCAATCCCAGCAAGCAAAGGATTTGAAATAGGTAGTGGATTTAAATGTGTTGAAATGAATGGATCTAATCATAATGACCCATGGGCATTTGATAATGATGAATTTCATACTAAGACAAATAATAATGGAGGTGTAATAGGTGGAATTTCAAATGGAGAAGATATTTATTTTTCAGTTGCATTTAAACCACCTGCAACTATTTTAATGGATCAAACAACAGTAGATTTAGATGGTAATGAAAATATTTTAAAAGCAGAAGGTAGACATGATCCATGTGTTGTTCCAAGAGCTGTTCCTATAGTGGAAGCAATGTCTGCTTTAGTTCTATTAGATTTATTTTATCATCAAATAGCTAAAACAACTATTACGGGAAATACTCCATCATCACATCATTAGTCATACCATAAGTTAATCCAGGATGAATATTTGTAGTATAAGCAATAAAATGGTATAAATTCATTAGTAAATCTTCTTTATTAAAATCTTCCTTATTACCATGTATATTAATTATATCATTGTAAATTATATAATTAATCTTTCTGAATGATAAAAAAATCTTATAAAATTTAAAATTAGGATTATTAAATTTTAAAGTAATAATATTATTAATTTCTTCATTAAAATTAAATAATATTTTCTGATCATTTTCCATTGAACAATTTATAAAAAATATATGAATTCCGATTTTAATCATTATATCAATATTATTTTTTTGAGATCCATATACATTTTTAATAGTATTTTTTCCTATTATTTGACCATTTTTTCTATATAAATGAAGACAATCAATTAAAAAACTATCCATTATAATAATTTATAAAATATTTATTATTTAATTAGGTTTTAATTAAAAATTGAAATTTTATTAAATTAAATCAGATTTAATATATTATGTCCTTTGAATTCAATCCTTCAGTTATTAAAGCTACTAATATGAAAACAATTAAAAAAGAGTTGATTGGAGATAAAATTATCTATGTTAACCAATTTATTTTTGACTCAGAAACTCAGATCGACGGAGATGGTCCTTGGTCATCCTGGAATATTCAAATTGATGTTTTAGAAGAGATTGAAGATGATTTTGTTTCTCATTTGTTTTTTAGTAATTGTATTCAAGGAATCCATGCGTCCTTACAAATTACTTCATTTCCTCATCATAGTAAACACTATTTTTCCAAACTGGTTGAAACTGTTGAGTCCATTGATACAAAAGTTTCAATTAATTTGGAAAAGATTGAATCTGTTATAGAAGGGTATCAAAAATATCAATATATGGCAGTTGGATCAGATAATATCTCACTGAATTTTAAGCTACAACAACTTTCTTCTAAAATTGACGAATTAAAGAAAAAAATGAGAACAATGAAAAAAAAACAAATTTCTTTTAACTAATTATAAATATAATTTTCCAAATATTGTATAATAGCTGAATTATAATTTTTATTTATTGTTTTCTTTATATCTATAGCTTTTTTCATTAGATTAACAAATTCATTTGTATATTTAAATTCATCAAGATCAGTATTCATAATTATTTTTACCCAAATATTATTATCAACTTCAAATAATTTTTCTAAATATTCAATAGTTTGTTCTTTATTTTTTAGAATAGAATAACAACTTGTTATATTATACAAAAAATGTTTTTTCATTTTTAAATGTTCTGGAATTATTCTTGAATAATTTTGTAGCAATAAATTCAAAGCATCATTATATTTTTTATTATCCATTAGTTTAACTGCTGTATCATTAATTTGAAATAATTTCTTATTTCTTTCACTTAAGAAACCCTGTTTTTCAAATAAAATACATTTTCTTATATTATTCTTCTTTTCTAATTTATAAATTTCAAAACATTCATTTACCCAATTGACTGGTAATTCTATATCAAATAATAAATCTTCAGTTATATTAATCATAAAATTATTAATTGGATAGAAATTATATAAACCATTTGGATAAATTATAAAATTATATGGATAATCAATAACATATGCAAAATCAGTTTTTAAATACCTTAATCGATTATCATTATAATTAAAATATAAAGTTGTTGCTTTAATTGTTTCACTAGTATCATCATTTATTATTGGATTATCTTCTAAATAATTTAGTTGAATTTTATTATATTTTTCTTTTATATCATCTAGTTCATTTTTTATTTTAGTATTTTGAATTTGTAAATCGGATAATTCTTTTTTATTATACGAATAGCAATTACCCATTATAATTATTATATAACTTAATAATTTTATAAATCAATTTTTGTTTAATAAAAAATATTGAATTATTATTTAATTAATCTTAATTATAATTTATATGACTAAAGACTCTTTAATCAATGATAATCTTTACTTGGAAAGTTGTAAAGGCAATATAGAAAAAGTTTTAGAATTGATAAATAGTAATGCTAATTGTAATCATTACTATAAAGATGGTAATACTCCAATAATTGGCGCAGTTATAAATAATCAAATAGCAATCATAGAAATTTTAATTTTTGCAGGAGCAAATGTTGATGCAAAAAATAATTTAAGTTATCAAACAGCATTACACAAAGCAGTTCAAAATAAAAATTTTAATATAGTTAGTGAATTATTAAATAATAAAGCATCAGTTCATATTAGAGATATTTGTAGAAAATCTCCTTTATATTTTGCTTATTATAATAAAAGTACTAAGATTATTAACCTTTTACTTTCTAAAGGAGCAGAACTAAATCGAGAAGAATCAACTATATTAGGAGAAATTTTTTATCAAAAACCTTATTCATATTATAATCATAAACCAAATTGCGATTGCGGTGAAAAGAAAGATTGTGGTTTGTTATGGTGTGGGTGCATTGATACTTGTAGAAACCGATGTGGTCTAAAAGAAAATGATTTATACGATATTTATTGATTTTTTAAATTCTTCTTTTATTTTATTATTATAATCAACAAAAATTATTGGTTTCATGTTAGGCGATAATTTTGCACAAATAGAAAAATCATGATACATTTTATATAGTTTACCACCTAATTTATTTAAAAAATGTAAAACAGTTCTGGGTTTTTTATTTTGTAAAAAATGAAAAATATTAGGTGTAAATGTATCGAAAACAGTTTTAACTAAATCATTTAATTCGTGGGAAACCATTGCATTAGAACCGTATTTTAAAACATCAATGACAAAATTTTGCCATAACTTGTTTTCTTTAGGATCAGGAATTTTATTAAAAGAACTATGAGCACAAACTAAAATAATAAAATTTAAAATATCTTCTAAATATTCTTCTGGAAAATAATCAAAGATTCTTAATTCAATACCATGTTTTAAAAATTTATTATAATTAATATCATAACCGGTTGTCTCTGGTAAAATATATGGTGATTTTTCATGTAATTTTTCTAAATAATGATTTTTATTTTTATAATTAAAATCATTAAGCATTTTTCCTTTTTCCATTTTAATTTCATTATAAGTTCCTAATCCAATATATCTACTTAACATTAATCTTAATGATCCTCCTGAATAATCTTTATTAAGCATATGTAATATATCAGGTGAGCCATATAAAGCAACTAAAAATGGTTCAATCCATTGAATCGCCCTGATAGCATTACTATGAACTTGTTGAAATCTTTCTGGATGAATAATTTTTCCATCTTTATTTATTTCTGTTGGCAAAGTAATATTTATATGATAGGTTCCATTATTACATATAGCAACATTTTTCAAATTAGTTTGAAATTTTGCAAAACCATAATTAAAAGGTGGATATATAATTTTATCTTTGAAAATGTATTTTTCATTATCATTCTTATTTACTAATTTTTCATTTATTTCATCTAAAAATATTTTTTTTATTGAAATTAATTCATTAATCACATTTTTAACATTTGTTTTATAAAAATTAAATGTAGTAAATTCGAATGTATCACCATCGTAAATAATATTTTTTTCAAATAATTTATTAAATAAAGTACTATTATTTTTTAAATATTCATCAATTGTTTCACCATGAAAATTAGGATTAGATTCTGTTAATTTAGTATATTTTTTAGTAGGTTCTCCGAAAATATCATTCTTTTGAAAAAGATAACTATTTAGATATATTGGTAAATAAATTTTTTCTGGTAATTTGTTTAAAGCTTCTAGTAATATATCTTTTTTAAAATTTACCCAATAATCAACTGAATATCTTTCTCTTTTTTGATTATTAATTAAAAAACTTTTATCAACTTCAAATAATTTATCAAACATTAAATATGATTCATTTTCAATACCTATCCCCCAATACTCTTTATCTTTATTTTGAAGATTATTAAAAAAGTCATAATATTTTAAATGTTTATCCTGTGAAAATTTATAAGTATCGGTCATAATATTAAAATACTTTAGATAAAATAATAATATAAACTAAATAAAAATTGAATATTGTTTGCCTTATTAAATCTTAAATATTTTATGGAGATTAAAAATATTATTTACTTTCATTACCCATGTACAGATGGTCTTGCATCAGCATGGGTAGCTACTCAAAATTTAAAAAACTATAAACTGAAACCATATCAACATGGTCATACAATACCAACTGACTATTCAGGAAAAACTATTTATTTTTTAGATATGGCTCCCCCAGTAGAAGTTTATCAGAAACTAATTGTAGACAATACAGTATATATTATAGATCATCATATTTCTAATCAAAAGGAATATCAAAAATTTTGTGATGAAAATAATATTTCTGATCCAAATGTATTTTTTGATCTAGAACATTCAGGTGTAGGCATGACCTGGATATTTTTTACGCCAGATAAGAAAATGCCAATATTCCTTGAAATGATCCAAGGTCGGGATCTTTGGAAGTTTGATATTGAAAATACAAATGAGTTTTGTGAGGCATTATCTTTTGCAATTTCAACGGTTGAAACCATAGATGATCAATTGAAAATTTTTGACGAGATTTATAAGAAAAATCTTTTGGAAAAGTATATTTCCACTGGAAAAATCATGCTAAAACAAAAGAATATTCGTATCAAACATTTAGCATCAAAATATATTAAAAAGATTTATATATATGAAAGCCATAAGGTTTGTATGGCTAATGAGCCGGAATATTCTTCAGATCTTGGAAATGCTCTTTCTTCACAAGATCAGTGCGATTTTGCAGTAATCTGGAAGTTTGACCATATTTCAGAAAAGTACATCATGTCTTTACGCTCTTGCGATAAGGTGGATGTATCAGTTATTTGTAAAAAGTTTGGTGGAGGAGGACATAAGAATGCAGCTGGATGTTCTAGTTCAATTCATCCAATTGTTTTATTTAATCAAGAATAATAATATCTCTTATAATAATGAATTATTATGAAAAATATTTAAAATATAAAAATAAATATATTTACTTAAAAAATCAATTAGCAGGATCAGGAATTCAAGATCAATACAATAATTTAGAATTCTTTTTTAATTATAATAAAAGTAAAAAAAATATATTAAATAATTTTAGTAATTTTACTGATTATAATCTTGTTAATACTCCCATAAAAAGAATTGGAACACCGAGTAACAATGGGTTTATAAATTTATTAGAATTTAAGACTAGATTTAAAAATTTTTTTACTATAATGAAATCAAGTTTAACAATTGATGCTGATAATAATTATTATGAATATATAGTTGGTAATTGTTTAAACAGAATAAAAACCTTTGCTCCTAATTTTGTATATACTTTCAATTATATGAATTTATCTGAAAAATTAAAAAATAAATTAAAAGATGAAACTACTTTTACTGATAAAAATTTATTACTTAGTGATACAATTATTAAAAACAAAGAAAATAATACATTAGAATATTATAATAATGTTGGCGATGGTTGTAAATATAATAATATTTCCTCTATATTAATTGAGTATATTCCAAATAGTTTATCTTTATTTAAATTATTAGAAGATCCAGAATTCTTACAATATATGGATATTGAAATTTTTAATATTCTATTTCAACTTTATGCAATATTAAGTGGACTTAAAGATGTTTTTACCCATTATGATTTGCATACTGGAAATGTAATGTTTGTAAAAGTTCCTGATAATAAAATAATATATATAACATATGTAATCGATAATAAAGAATATAATTTATATACTCATTTTATTCCTGTTGTATTAGATTATGGTAGAGCTCATATAAATTGTTTAGAATTGGATAATTTAACACATAGTAAAATTTTTACAGAAATATTTTGTGCAAATAAAAACTGCAATCCGAAATCTAATAATGAATGTGATGGATTAAGTAAAGGTATGAATGTATTTAAGAATAATCAAGATACATATAATGATATGAGTAATTTTTATAGCATAAATTATAGAGTTAAAAATGAATCATGTGATTTAAGATTTTTACATGAATTTATGACTTTAATTTCATCACCTATTAAACAAGAATACATAAAAATTTTTGTTGAAGATTGGATAATTGAAGAAAAGGGACAAAAATTAATAAACTATTGCACTAAAGAAAATTTATCAAAATTTGCAGATACTAATAAAGTTAATAATACTACAGATGTAATTAGTTGGTTAACTACTATTCAAGAAACAATCTATCAAAATAGTAATATAGTTAGTAAAGAATTATATGGAAAATTAAAAATTTATCCTCAAATTGAAAAAAGAATCCCGTTCACTTTTCAAAAAACTTAATAATCTAATTGAGTTAATTCATTAATAGTTAAATCATTATAAAAATAATATGTAGAATTATAATTTGGAATACTAATATATTTTGATAAAATAAAAGCTCTACTAATTCGATAATTTAGATTATATTCAAATCTTTGATAATCTGAAGTATTTTTAATATATTCTATTAGATCAAATATACTTTTATTTTTTATATCAGAATCCCAATCTTTTTTTAATTCATAAGAAATAATATTATTTAAAAAATCTAAAATAAATTTTTTTTGTTCTTGATGTAAATCTATAGTATAATAATTTAATTTTTTTAAACAATTAATTATTTGTTCTTGGTTATTATAATTTTTAATTAAATCTCGTTGATATAAAGATGATACTAAAGTATCTTTATCTATATTATTCAGTGTATGTTCCAAGTTAATAAATGAATTCATTAAAAAGTAAGATATTTAACTTTTAAACAATTTCGTAAAAAAAAATCTAATTATTTATAATATGAAACATTTGATTATATTTTTCATAATAATTTTAGGAATTATAATTATTAAATGTCTTCAAACTGAAACATTTAGTAATACAGAAGAAGATTATAAACATTCTAAAAATATAATTGGTCATTCAAATATAGGTTCAAGAGGTGTTTTCGCTAATAGAGATTACAAACCGGGAGAAGTTTTAGAAGTTTGTCCATGTATTAAACAAGAAAGTGAACATTTAACTGGAATAATAGCAGATTATTTATTTCATTTTAATGAGAAAGAATCATTAATTGCTTTCGGGTATTGTTCAATGTATAATCATTTAGATGATCCTAATGCAGAATGGGAAGTTATAAATGAAAATCAAGTTAAAATTGTTGTAGTAAAAAATATTAAAAAGGGTGAAGAAATTTTTGTTTCTTATGGAGATGATTACTGGGATTCAAGAAATTCTAAAAAAAATAATTAACAAAACTATTTTATAATCATATTTAATGGAATATGATTATATAATAATTGGCGGAGGTCCAACTGCAATGACGATTGCGTGGTTATTGGAAGATAAAACTAGAAAAATATTAATTCTTGAAAAAGAAAATCAAATGGGAGGTTATCATAATATTAAAAGAGTTGATGGATTTTTTTCAGACCACGGACCTAGAGTTTATTCTAATGCATATATCATGTTTATTGAGATATTAAATGATTTAGAGATGGATTTTGATGATTATTTTACCGAATTTAATAATGATTTATATGAAATTAAATTATTAAATTATAATGAAAAAAATGCCTTATTTTATGCTTTCATAAAATTAATTTTTAATCCTAACTTTGGAAAGAACATATCATTAAAACAATTCTGTACTGATAATAATTTTTCTGATGAATCTAAAGATTATCTCGAAAAATTTTGCAGATTTACTGTTGGAACGTCAATGGAAAATTATAGTTTATATCAATTATTACAAATAAAAAATCAACATTATTTTTATAAACTTTATCAACCCAAATATCCCAATGATATAGGTTTTATTAAAGATTGGGAAAAAAAATTAATAGAAACAGGTAATATTATTGTGCAAACAGGCGAAGAAGTAATCAAATTAAATTATGATAATAATTTAATATCTGAAGTAGTTAGTTTAAAAGATTCTAAACTAAATAATTATAAATGCAAACAAGTAATATTAACAATACCACCTAAACCATTATTTGATTTAATAAAAGATTTACCAGAAGCATTTTTACCAAGAAAAGAATTAGAAGATTGGTCTCAAAAAAATAGTTATTTTGATTATATTCCTTTAACTTTTCATTATAAAAAAAAAATAGAATTACCAAAATTAGATGGTTTCCCAAGAACTTCTTGGGGTATAGCTTTCATGATTCTTTCAGATTTTATGAATTTTAGTAATGAACCTTCTAAAACAGTAATTAGTATTATAATTACTTTTACTGATATAAAAAATGAACATGGTAAAACAGTTAATGAATGTTCTAAAAATGAAATTATCAAATATGTAAAAGAACAATTACCAATGTTTCCTAATCCAGATGTAGTAATTATATCTCCAAATGTTGTAAAAAAGAAAGATAAATGGATTAATTTAGATTCAGCATTTGTTGAAACAACTCAAGCTACTTATTTACCAGACACTAGCCAAAAATATAAAAATTTACATGTAGTTGGTATATTAAATGGAAATAGTAATTATCATTTTACGTCTATTGAATCTTCTGTGCAAAATGCAATTGTATTTTGCCAAAAAGAAATAAAAAATTTAAAATATGAAATAACAATTAAAAATCCAGTTGATATCTCTGAATTTATTTTAATTTTTATTGTATTTTTGTTTATAATAATTGGTTTGGTTGTTTTAAAAATGACAATTTTTAAAGGATTTAAAATAGGGGATTCTGATAAATAAAATTTATTTTTTTAATTTTTTAAATCTGATTCTTCTCAACTTTAATTGAACTGGAACAAAATTTTCAATTTCGTCTTTGGTAAATATATTATGTTTGATTAGTAAAACTTTCCATTTATCAGTTAATTTATATTCTGGATAATTTAAAAGTTCTTTCAGTAAACAAATTAATTGTTGTCTAAATGTATAAAAATTTTCATTAACTTGATCTATTGGAATATTAATCTCATTACTAATTTTATTATCAATAAAATTAATATATGCATCGTCAAATAATTCAAAAATATTTTTTTTATTTTCTGTAATTTGATAACAATAATTGATTGTATCTAAAACTCTATAAATTTGCCACTCTGATAAAAAATTGGGATTTTGATTATTTTGATATGGATTTCCTTGATAATTGAAAAAACATTTATCCAATATTTTTTTAGGTAAACTACAAGTTTTATCTACAATATTATATTTCGTTTTTAATACATAATAATAAGAACAAAATATCGAATACATATTTCTTGCCCCTCTGGTATTTCCTATATTTTGATAATGAATAATTGAAGTCAAATCATCTATAATATCTTTATTATATTTTATATTTTGTTTAGAAATATAATCCAGGATTGTTGTTTTTCGAGATCTCCAAGAATCTCTTAAATTTTCTAAACAGAATACAACACCAGTTCGATCACCAATATTAAATATATTAATACCAAATTTTTGAAGTTCTAATAATATTGGTAAATTATTTACCCAATAGATTTGAGTTAAAATTCTTTCAATAACATTTGGAGTAATATTATTTTCAAAATTATCTTTGGCATATTGAAAAATAGTTTTAAAAAGAAAAGGATTTTGAACAGTTAAAAGTAAATTTTCCAAATCCATATAATTATCTTTTGGGTATCTTTCCCAAATCTCTAATCCTATTTTTTCATTATTCTTAATTCCATTAAAATCAAACCTATGAAAAATATAATTTATTTTATATAATTCTTCTAAATATTTTCTATTTTCAAAACAGTCATAATTTGATACTCTTTCTAATATTCTTTTAATGTATTTATGATTAACTATATTTTTATCAAATTTTGGATGATTAATAATCAAACTAAAAGCATTAAAATTATTATGAATTACGGCTATTTCAGCAAGTTGTTTATTTCGAAATCTTAAATTAACATTAAGATTCACATCATCAGTTAATAAATCTATTAATTTTTCATTATTATAAAATTCAATATAATTAAAAATTTGTTTATAAATTTTAGTTGTTTTACTCATTTAAATTATCAAAATAGTTATCAATAATATTCTTATTCAATTTTTTATAAAAATTGATAAAATAAATTTAATAATTAATGAATATAATATTTTAATGGAAATTGAGGAATATATAACACAAATAAAAAATTTATCAAATAGCATTAAAGAATCTTTAAAGAATAGTAAACCTGATTCTCTTTCTTATAAATATATTATTAGTATTGAACAAAAATTTAAAGATATTTTAGATTCAATTAAAGATTTAAAAATAAATAAATATGAAATTGAATTTTTAAAATTGCAAGAAGAGCGTGATGTTTTATTGAAAAGTGTTTCCGACAAAGCAACTCTTAATTTGAAACTAATTGAAATTAACCAAAAAATAATAGATGTTGGAATTTTGATAAAGTAATCTAAATAATTTTTTCTTTACAAGTTTCATCTATAACCAAATCATTTTTTTCATTATCATCTTTTTCATTATCATCTTTTTCATTATTATCTTTTTCATTATCATCTTTTTCTTTTAAATGATAATTTTTTTCTATATTTTTATGAAAGTCATGTTCGTGAGTTTCATGTAATTCCTGATCTTCAAAATTATCTTTATTAAAATCAATTGATTGAAATAATTTTATGAAAGATCTTTCTTTATCATTTAACCAAACATAATCTTCATTATTTTCATCCTTAGTTAACGGCATTTCCAATATTTCTCTTATATTATAAGCTAAAATGTAAGGACATTTAATATCAGAATGATTTATAATAGAATTAAAACTAAAATATTCCCAAACATTTTGTAGTAATTCTAATTCTTCAATGTATTTTAATAAAATATATTTTTTATTCATAATTTGATTATTATCCCAATGTTGAATTTTAATATTAAAATTTATTATTTCTATTTTTTTTGCCAATTTAATAAGATTTGGAATCTTTGATTTTAATATATCAAAATTCATGGTATCTTTAAAAATATTTAAAAATGTTATTATTAGTAAAGGTATAGTTATAATTATTAAGATGATTGTTTCATTATTTATAGACATTATAATAAATTCTTTAAATCATAGGTCTAATAAATTCAATTTTTATAAATTTTAATCTAAATATATTTATATATGAGCAATAATCCTCCAGAACCTATTGTTGTTAATACAACAGTCAGTACAAGCACTTTAATAATTCCTTATTTTATACCAATTATTACTTTTACAATTATAATTTCTATTTATTTTTTAAATTATTTACCGTATACTCCTAAAAAATATGATTTTAAAATTAAATTTTATGGAGGAACTTTAGTAGGATTAATAGCTAGTTATTATATTTTAACTAAAATGAAATACGATAACCTTGTTGTATTATTTGGATTTATATTAACAGCATTTATCATAGCATTTTATTATTACATGAATTTTAATTCTTATTCTTTAAAAAATGCTCAAAAATTTGTAAATATTTCTGAATTAGTATATGATCTTAGAAACCATCCTGAATTGGTAGATAAAAAAAGAATAGATGCTTTATCAGATGATATTGAAAAGTTAACTAGAAAATCATTAAAACATTACATTATTAAAAAAATTAAAAAGGAAATGCCTAACTATGTTTTTGATAGGGAAGATTTTACTAATCATAGTAATAATATTTGTGATTGTTAAATAAATTAATTAATGCGTATTCAAATAATGGCTCAACATAGTTGAAACAGAAAACAATCTGATAAAATCAGGATGTACTGTTGCCATTTTAATTGCATTTGGATGACTATCTGTCACCCAAATACTATTAATAAGACTCTTACCATCTGCCTTCTTTGTACTTTTCAATTTGTCTATTGCATCTTCGGCAAATACACCATGAGTTGTAATAACTGATATAGAAGTTGCACCTGCAGCATGATATGCATGACATGCTCCAATTAGAGATCCTCCGGTGCGAATCATATCATCATAAATAATAACATTCTTTCCTTCGATACTATTTTCACAACCCATGCTAGTTGCAGTAACCTTGGTTTGACCACTTTCCGATCGATGCTTTAGAAGAACAAAAGGCTCTATACCCAAATCTCCAGCTAGAGCTTCAATATGTTTTGCTCTACCAGCATCAGTGCTTCCTAGAACAGTACATAGACTACACGATGTTTCCTTTATACAAGTAGAAATCATTTCTAGAATAATTGGACGACCCTGAAGATGAACAGCTCGCCATCCATTTTCAAAAAATCCGCAAATAGTTTCAACATGCAAATCCAATAGAATAAATTCTGCACCTGATCCAGGCTTTGAAATTGAGGATAGCATTTTAGCATTGCATTTTGCTGTAATGACTTCCCCAGACTTAACAGCACGTTCCATTGTAGAATAACCATAAAATGGAATAATAATCCAAAGATAATGGCAACCACTTTCTACCAAGCCGGAAGCAAGATAAAAGAGTTGCATCAAATTATGTGCTGTATCTGTTCCACCAACTAGAACAACATCTTTTCTATTAACATCTGTAATAAATCTATTATAAATTTCACCATCGGGGAAAAGCTTGTTTTCTATTTCACCTCTAGTTAATGAATCAGAAGATTCAGCAACCATTCGATCAACTAGATAACTATAATTGGTAGTTGAAAATATTATTTTTGGTCTTGGGGTTTCAGGTTTGCGAGTACTTGTAAAAACATTAGCAAGATTAACCGACATAATAAATTTATAGTATAACATAATAAAAAAAATTCAATTTTTCTTATAAAATAAATTATTAACGTTAAATGCTTGATACTGCTAAATAGTTCCAACACAATCTTCGTTATCTTCTAATGAACATTGATTAACCTTATACTCTTGTATTTCTTCATTAATTCGGTTATTAACAATATTAAATTTATTAACAATCTTGGAATATTCATCTTGTTGATATGCAACATTATTAATATTACAACCTCTAACATTATGAAATCCATATTTTTTCATATAATATTTTAGAACATAATCACAATCTTTTATATTATTTTCAATATCGTAAATATTTTTAATTGGGTAAAGTCTCAACCAATGAGAGCCATTACCAAAAACAGATTCTAAATCAGTTATATTTGAGTTAGTAATAAATGATTCAACTTGTGTTTCTTGGTATTTAGGTAAACTGGTTATATAAAATTTATTATCTTCAAGTCCTAGGACATAAATCGAAATTGATATTAGATTAAAAAGCATTATTAAAATAATGTTTAGTAATATAATAGTTTTTCAATTTTTACACATAATTAGTTTTGCTTCCTTCTGAATTCGAATAAGAAGTATTACGAGCTTGACGAATAGCCGCAAGAGCACCAATAGTAAATATAGGTTTTGGAGTAGAAATATTTTTTTCGGGGACAGGTCCTTCATAATGGATATATTCTTCAGGGTGAGTTCGAGCAAATTTTTTTAAAGAAGCTTCAGGGACTTGAATATGACGTCCCCAATTTGTTAGTACAGTAATCATTTTTGGTTCAAAACTAGTCTTATTCTTTTTACTAGGCATTAATTTTTTTAGCTCTAGTATAAAATATTTTTTTCAATTTTTTTAATAAATTAAAGTGTTAACGGAGGCATATTTAGAAACTCTTCTGGTTTAATTAGTGAAATAGGTGAGTTGTTCTTTCTAGTAAATTTCTTTTTAAAATTAGGCCAAGTATTAATAGGATGGAAATTTGGAGAAACTTTTGTCATATCCTGCATATATATTCCTTCCTCTAAAGCTTTCCTAATTTGATGAATTTCTTCCCAAGAAAAATTAGATAAACTTAAATCGTTAATATCCACGTATTTAAACATTGTTCCATTTTGAGGATCAATAAAAATAGTTGGAATAAACCAGGATTGATATATTTCTATCCACTGAGCGTAATAATTTTTAAAAATATTTGATTGTAAAACATTACCAAATGTAAAAGTTCCATCAGATCTTGGAATAAGTAGGCTTTTTCCAAGTTTAGGAAACATTTCAACTAGATCATTTAGTAAGTTTCTTTTGGTAAAGTCTCTAATAAAACTAGGTGTACTTGACATCTTCAAGTAAGCATTACCAATAATCTATTTTTTTCAATTTTTTTTAAATCTAATTCATACCAGATTCTGTCCCGATTTTTATATAATTTCTATATCTGGCTTTCTGAACTTCCACACTATTTATCAGCTAACCCCATCTAAAAATAAAATAACAATATTATTAATCATAAAATGATGAGTCTATATCTTAATGAGCTTAATTTTAATACATTAATGTATTTAAGTATAGCAATATTTATTTTGATATTATAATAGAAAAATAATCTAATTTATATATATGATTAACTGTAGTTTACCAAAATGTTTTCCAGTATCTTTACCAGAAGGAATTAATATTTTTGAGCAATTCAATGAATCAAAATTAATGATTGAACAATCTGAAAAAACAAATACAGAACAAAAAAAAGTTAATAGTGTAGTAGATCAACAAAAAAAAACAGCAGAAGTAGCACTCCAAACAGCCCTAAACCATGAAAAAGAAAAACAAATATCTAAAAAGGATATAAAGTTGGGACTAGAAGAATCTCCTAAAGGTACACTTAATAAAAATTCTAAAGTTGACGATGACGATGATGATAGAATTAAAGGATTACAAGATAAATTAGATAAATTAATATCCGATGGAGCTTCTAATAATTTAACCGAAAAATCAAATATTTCAGATAAAATCTTAATTTATGTTATTGTTGGATTTTTAGTTTTAATTATTATATTTTTATTACAGAACCAACAAAAATAATGGTATAATTTTCCATTTTTAATTATCAAATAATTAAAAAATAATCTAATTTTTATTAATGATTAAATGTACATTACCCAATTGTTATCCTGTTTCTTTAGATAATGAGTTAGTTTTTGAAAATTTTGGAATATTAAGCTTCTTTGATCGAGAGCGGCGCGATCGTAGGGAAAAAAAGAAACAAAACACATCAGAAGATGAGGACATTTTAAAAAACTACGCCGGAAGACTTAGAGGGTCTGAGAGTAGAGCCCAGGTTGTAGCCCAGAAAATAGCTGACAGAGAAGCATTAAAAGATGAATCAAAAATACCAAAAGATGAATCAAAAATACTAAAAGATGAATCAACAATACCTAGTCCAACAATACCTAGTTCAGACTCTAATTTAAAAAATGATTCGCCTACAATAAAAAACCAAGATGATATATCACTAAAAGAGGCTAAAACTATTAGTCTTGACGTAAATACTTTAATATATGTAGGTATAGCCGCATTTATTTTAATAATTATTATTATATTTATGATAAAAAAAAAAAATAACTGATTTTAATTTTATAATTATTCACCTATCGTTCAAACTAAAGATAATCAATAGATACTATATTTAATGGTTTTAATGTAAATTCTTAAATGTATTTAGGTATAAGTATTTGTTTTAATTATTATATTTATTTTAATAATTATATTTTGCTATTAGAAGAAAATAATTTAATAATTATAAAATATTTATGTATATAATTATAATGAAAAAAGATTATGAAGTATTTTTAAATAATAAATATGAGAATTATCAAAGTGTTGAAAATTTAAAAGAAAATTTTGGTTGGTTCTCTGGTATTACTAATGCGATATCATCAGTAGTAGCACCTGTGACCCAACCAATACAAAGAATAACAGCACCTGTTACTAATGTTATATCAACAGTGACAGCACCTGTAAACCAACAAATACAACAAGTTCAATCACAAATAGGATCAACACAATTAGCAAGTACAGCATCAAATGCCTTTGGATTTGTTAATATAATAAGTAATATAGGTGCATCACAAGAAAATTGTACTAATTGGGATAAAGCGGGTAGTAAAATAGATGGTTCATTTATGGAAACTTGTAGCGAGTGTGTTAAAAATGGAATTTTTTTAGAAGCAAAATGTAAAACAAATGCTAATAATTCCAGTAGAACTTACACGTGGGTTGATTATACAAGATGTAAAAAAAATAACTTTGGCGATTCATATATTCAAAATAGTTATGGTCAATTAGTATGCTCTGAACCTAGGAATCGTCAACCTACTGAAATAAAAAATATAAAGATTTCTAATATTACCTTTAATTCTGCTATTGTAACTTGGGAAGGTGCTGATGGAGCAGGCAGTTATGATAATTATTTATACCCCAAAAATGGCTTTCAAAAAAAAATCCCTAGTAATCCTAATGATGCTTTAACAAGAAAAACTGCTACTTTTAATAATTTAGACTCAAATGCTACTTATACTGTTTGGATAAATGCTTCTGCTGAAGGGGCGACGAATCGATATACTAATCTTGATTTTAAGACTTTAGTCTCACCAGAACAAATAGCAGCTGAAAGAGCAGCAGCTGAAAGAGCTGAAGCTGAAAGAGTAGCAGCTGAAAGAGCTGAAGCTGAAAGAGTAGCAGCTGAAAGAGCAGCAGCTGAAAGAGCTGAAGCTGAAAGAGTAGCAGCTGAAAGAGCAGCAGCTGAAAGAGCTGAAGCTGAAAGAGTAGCAGCTGAAAGAGCTGAAGCTGAAAGAGTAGCAGCAGCTGAAAGAGCTGAAGCTGAAAGAGTAGCAGCTGAAAGAGCAGCAGCTGAAAGAGCTGAAGCTGAAAGAGTAGCAGCAGCAAAAGCAGCAGCTGAAAGAGCTGAAGCTGAAAGAGTAGCAGCAGCAAAAGCAGCAGCTGAAAGAGCTGAAGCTGAAAGAGTAGCAGCTGAAAGAGCTGAAGCTGCAAGAGTAGCAGCTGAAAGAGCTAAAGCTGAAAGAGTAGCAGCTGAAAGAGCTGAAGCTGAAAGAGTAGCAGCAGCAAAAGCAGCAGCTGAAAGAGCTGAAGCTGAAAGAGTAGCAGCAGAAAGAGCAGCAGCTGAAAGAGCTGAAGCTGAAAGAGTAGCAGCTGAAAGAGCTGAAGCTGAAAGAGTAGCAGCTGAAAGAGCAGCAGCAGAAAAAGCAGCAGCCGAAAGAGAACCAACACAACCAACAATAATACAACCAATACAACCATCACAACCATCACAACTATCACAACCATCACAACCATCACAACCATCACAACCAACACAACAATCAACACCCGAACCAACACTGCTATTTTTCCCATCAGCAGGAGGTAGTCTCGCGCAAGCAAGCTTATCAACACCATTAGTTTCTAGCCCAGACTCTAAACAAACTGGAAATAATACACCTAAATCTAATATTTTAATTTATATAGGTTCTGGAATTTTATTATTTATTATTCTAATTTTTATCATTAAAAAAAAAAAATAAATAATTAAATTTTCAGGGGTCTGTTATTAAATTTAGATAAAAGAATAAATTAATAAATTCAATTTTTAATATTGTAAAAATTGAATTTTTTCTATTTTATAATTAATTATAATAAGCATATATGAAAAGTATTTCACTTATTAATAGTATTCCTCATAATATTATTAGTTTACATCCACCAAAATATAATATTAAAAACGAGGAAGGTAAATATATTTTTGTTGGAAAAATTTACGGAGTATCTAATATCAATAACGATTTTTCGAAAGTATTAGATTTCTTAGAAAATTTTATAATTTTAAATCAAGATGAATTATTAAATGCTAATAATGGTGTTTATAATTGGATTTTATATTCAGAAGATAATTCTAATATTATAAAATTTGCAGCAACCCAAGTTTTATCTGCATACGAACTAGGTACAAATCATCAATCTATAGCTTATCATAAAAAGGTTAATGCAAAACTAGTTTACGGTGGCGGTGAATTAAAAAAAGAAGATAAAAAAATTATATTTAATATATTATCAGGTACGTATACATATGTATTAAAATTAATTGATTATGATGATAATGTACCAGAAAAAATTTGTAATAAAATTGTAGAATTTTTTCCTGATGCTAATTTTAATAATACATATGAATCATATATTGATTCTGTAGAAACAGTATCTAATAAACTATTAGAGCTGTATAAAAATAATGGTTTCATAGTTAAAATGTTCGAAATATATAATGATTATGCTAATTTTTCTAATAAATTTTGGCATATAGATTTTAGTATAGAACATTTTAAAAAAAAATTAGATGATAAAACAGAAAATGAAAATATTATTAGAACTTTATACATGGAATCAATTGAATCAATGATTAATTTATTAAAAAATGATTAAATTTTATGCCTTAATATATATGACAGATAATATATCTAGAAATGTAAATAATTATCCACCACCACCTAATTATCCACCACCACCTAATTATCCACCACCACCTAATTATCCGCCACCACCTAATTATCCACCACCGCCTAAATATATACCAATAGGACCACCTAAATATCCACCACCAACTAAATATTCATCAGTTGGACCACCTAGATATCCACCGTCACCTAAATATCAACCAGTCGAATCGCTATCTAGTCAAACTGAAGATTATATTACATATTTATATATATTTTTAACTATTATCAGTGTATTAGCAATTATAACCGCTTTTATTTCATATCAAATTGTTAGTAGTTTAAATAAAAATAAAAATAATGCTGATAAAGGTGAATTGGAAAAATGGAATCAAATTTTCTTAATATCTATTTTAATAGCAGGTCCATCAATTTTATTCATGTTAATGGGAATATGTTTTCGTTCTCCAATGAGTTGTGTTGCATTTTCATTTATTCGTTTATAAAATAATCTAAAACAAATTATTAAAAAGTAATTAAAAAAAGTGGTGGATTATAAACTCGTTCCGGATAACCTTCCATTTTTTCAATCATAAAATCTGAAAGGTCAATCTTTGCTTTTTCAAATAATTCTTTAGCTTGTTTTTTCTTTTGTAAAATTAAAACTAAAGCATCATCTACGGGTGTAAATTTATCCCATAGATCTCTAATTTCTTTAATTTCCAATCCTATTATATATTGTCCTTTATCAGTAGAATAAAATTCAAGTTCTGATTTTTCTTTTACTAATTTTTCAACATCAATTCCAAGATCTGAACCTACATTAAAAAATTTACAAATAGTTTCATAATTAACTGGATAACCAACAATTAACATTATATTCATTTATAATAAAAATTATCATTAATTAAATCAATTTTTATTATAAAAATATATTATTAATTATATTAATATGAACATATTTATTTTTAATCGTGGATTAAGATTAACTGATAATACCACTTTAATTCATCAAATAAAGGAAAAAGGAGCTGTAGTTCCTATATTTATTTTTACCCCTGAACAAATTGATCCTAAGAAGAATGACTATTTTAGTAATAACAGTGTTCAATTTATGATTGAATCATTACATGAATTATCCGATGAAATTGATAAGAAAGGCGGTAAGTTATATTTTTTAAAGGGGGATAATGTTAAGGTTTTAAAGGCTATACATAATAAGGAAGAGATTGAATCGATAGGAATAAATTATGATTATACACCATATGCTAGGAAAAGAAGTCTTGACATCCAGAAGTTTTGTAAGAAAAATGGGATAGAGTTTTATGAGTTGGAGGATCATTCTTTACATAATATTGTAGAAGGTGAAAGCAATAAAAAAGACGGTTCACCTTATCTAGTATTTACTCCATTCAAAAACAACTGCCTAAATAATCTAAAAGTAAGAGAACCCGATGGATTTAAATCTTTTAAATTTCAAAAAATGGGAAATAATAAATATATATTAAATGAAAAAGATATTGATGATTTTTATGAAGATAATCCAGATATTAATGTTCATGGTGGTAGAAAGAATGGTCTGAAGATTCTTAAAAATATTGGTAATTTTAAAGATTATTCAAAGGGAAGAGATATATTAAATTATAAAACAACTTTTCTAGGAGCACACAATCATTATTGTACCATTAGTATAAGAGAGGTTTATTGGGCTATGGAAAAACACCTCGGGAAACACAGCGGGCTTGTTTCTGAAATCTATTGGAGAGAATTTTATATGATGATAACACATCACTTTCCTAGAGTTCTCCAGGGACAGATTAGTGGAAAGAATAAAAGTTTCAAAGAAGAATATGATAACATCGAATTTAAAAATAATAAAAAATGGTTTAAGGCTTGGTGTGATGGGACTACAGGATTTCCACAGATTGATGCTGCAATGACTCAACTAAACACAACTGGATTTATGCATAATAGAGGAAGGATGTATACTTGTTCATTTTTATATAAAGATATGCATATTGATTGGCGCGATGGAGAAAAATATTTTGCTACTAAATTAGTAGATTACGATGCAATGAGTAATAATGGTGGCCATTCTTGGGTTTTTGGAGGAGGTACCGATGCATCAATATGGTTCAGAATATTTAATCCTTGGACCCAAGGTGAAAAATTCGATAAAGATTGTACATATATTAAAAAATGGCTTCCTGAATTAAAAGATGTTCCTCCTAAAGATATTCATAACTGGTATAAACCAGAAGTACACGAAAAATGGTTGAATCAAGGTGTAAAATATTATAAGCCTATTTTAGACCACGATGAAGAAAGGAAAATTACTTTGAAATTATATAAGGAAGGATTAAAGTAATTAATTTTCCAAAAATAACCTTTTACAAACAGTATAATCAGAAATATTCATTTTATTAAAGCATTCTTGAGGATCATTTAATTTTTGGCATAATTTATATTCATTACAATTATATTCATTTGTTGTATTAGAAGATGGTGTTGTATTAGAAGATGGTGTTGTA
>Ga0214923_10000890_pt1 | contig 43936 bp, 35 predicted proteins | sample LL1510_MetaG_FD_177993 | JGI IMG/M metagenome (GOLD analysis project Ga0214923, IMG submission 177993) | Freshwater microbial communities from Lake Lanier, Atlanta, Georgia, United States - LL-1510 | ecosystem: Environmental > Aquatic > Freshwater > Lake | place: USA: Georgia | collected... | reverse complement strand
TTTTATGTTTTCTCCAGAAAATACAGAGTCCAGATATGTTTGACTATTGCGATCTTGTATAAATTTGTCAAGTCCCACTTCATCACTTAAGGGTCGCATTTCTTGTGATCCATGGCCATTTCCTATGGATTTTGACATTCCAATGTTGACGGCATATCCCATTGACAAATACATCTGTCGTTCATCTTTGTCGACATCGCCGGTTGTTGTTGTTCCAATGATCACTGCAGTGGACGGTCTCTGTGGCGTTTCTGGCTTGAGCGGTTTTTTGTCCTCTACCAAAACAGATGATTCTGGTCCAAGATATGTCTTTGATATTCCGCTAAGTATTCCTTCGCGAAGATGTTTTCTCCAGTCTTCATCATTGACAAATTTTGTTGCATCATTGCTTTGGGATTCTTTTTCTATTTGTGGATAAAACAAAGCATCATTTATGCTTTTGTTGCTTGACACAACGAAAGAAGGCAATGTTTTTGATAGCATCGCTGTTTTGTTTTCAGATATTTCAGGCAAGGGAGTCGCTCGGAACAGCAATGGACTGAACGGAACAAAATACAAGGATACGTTTGCCTTTGCAAGGTTTTGCAACCACGTTATACCGCGTGGATTTTGCTGATTACCTGAGGTGAACATTTGTGAAAACTGAATTAATCTGAGTCTTGCTCTTTCATATCCCTGAAACCAGTCAGAAGTAATTTTTTTTGGAACATTAATTAAGTCTTTTGGATCAAAAACAGTGAGGCTATTTTTTTTGTTGCTATTTGCGGCAAATGACTGAGGAGACAAAATCCATGTTGAAGGCACAAGGGATATCCTCGGTTTTTGTTGCGCTCCGGCAAAATTTCTCAAAATGCCAATATTAAGCCCATTAAAATCATCCATGGATTTGATGTGCGCAGTATTTGAAGATTTTACATCTACTACTTCATTATTGATGCTTTGTTGAACATATTGTGCAATATCTTCGCTAAGATCCTTGTTTTCTTCAAATTTCAAATCGTGCATTTGTCCGCTCCATGAGGGATCATGAGGATTCGACACTTGAGGAGAGCGAATATTTCCCAATATGGATTGTGTTGGATCAATCGTTGGGCCATAAGATTCCCATTGTCCCCAATAAGGAGTGTTATTGTTTGCTCCATTGACAATTGTTTCGTCAAATTGCGAAGGTTTTACCGGAGATTGTGTGCTTCTGGATTTTTGTTTCAAAACGGAGTGAAAATACTGCCTTCTTGTCACATAAGATGCAAACATTTTTGCAGCATGCTGCATTGCGACAAAATCGGCATATCTATCTGCCTTGACAGCATCCTTGTATCTTTGCATTCCGTCAACTTTGCCAAAATATCTCTGTTTTGCAACTGCAATGTATTTGTTCTTGCCAGTTTTTCGAAACATTGTTAATTCATTGTAAACAATCATTTGTTTATCAATTTTTTTTATTTGCTTTTTTATTTCAATTTTTATGGGAGAATTTCTTGAACCTAAAACTATCGTTGAAGATTTAATTCTTGGATCCAATCTCATTCTTTTTTTTGTTGACAGTGAAGTTTCAAATGACGAATGCGTTGCGGATGCCTTTGAAATTTCTGCTCTGGGGCTTGAAATGCTATTTATTAATGTATTGACTGGCACCGCAGAATCAATAAGTGTTGTGTCCTCCATCATTCTTAGATGTGGCCAAGACCAATATGATTGAGGTCCGTTCTGTTTTCCTTTCGGAGCAGCGCCCCGAACATACATCATGCGCATTGGAAGTCTTCCCTCTTGCAAAGCCTGTGTGCCCGTGTTTCCAAGGGATTTATCCGAATCTTGCACAAAAAGTGGCTTTCCTTGAGCAATTGCTTTTGCAATATGACCAAAATTCTGCGAAGAAAGATGTGTTTGAAAAAGAACAATGGCATCAGCCATGGCCAATTGCACATTTTTTCCCAGCCAGTTTGATTTTTGTTTTTCTTTCTGGGAATCCATTACGGGAGATTCCAAGATTGATTTCCATGTAATGGGACTTTGACCAGCTTCTATCGGTTTTTGAGGAGTATCGTGATAATAATCAAAAGCGGCTTTAAGAATTTCGGGAGGGAAAGGAGAAAGCAAGCCGTTGTCGCCGTTCCTGCCAATACCACGTTCTTCGGAATGTCTTTCCCATGAAATTTTTCTTGTATCTTCCTGAGGATATGGAACAATGCTTTGATTTGCACTACTGATAATCTGAGCAATGGATGAATGTTTTGCTTCAAGCATCGCTTCGAGAGCAAGTAATGATTGATGATTCGGATCCATTGATTCTATGGCATGAGCGCCATGTTCCTGAATCATGCGCCTGTTTCCCGAAACAAGCAGTTCTGCTTCTGCCAATTTCTCCGGAGACAAATTTGATGTTCCAATCCATGCAGACGGATCAATCGTCGCCAAGATTCTATCCTGATGCACGGCACTTCCTGCAGTGCGCATTGTGCCTGTATCCACAGTTGTTCCCGGTCGGACATCGGGAGTTTCAAAGGCAATTGTTCCGGCAGACATTCCTGTTTGAAGTCTGTTTCTTTTTGTCAAATACTCTCCCGTTGACGATTCGCCGGGCAACCGCTCCGAAATCAGCAAGCCGCCATTTGCCAAAATGTTTCGCATGAGTTTCAGTCGCATTAATTGGCGGGATTTGATTCCTTGGAGATTGCCGGTGAACGGATCAACCGGAAGGTTCCTTTCAATGTGACCCGCATCAATTCCTCCTCCAAGTATTGCAATGGTTTTTTTCTCTGGATGATATTTCATTGCCTCGCTATGACAAATCGAATCAATTCCATCAGCAAGTCCACTGACAATAACCCATCCTTTTCCAGCAAAATGTCTTGTGACATTCCTTGCAAATTTTTGGCCATTGCCAATTATTCCAGGATCTGTTGTAAAATCACCTTTCCATTTTCCTGATTGCGTGGTTCCAACATTTCTTGTCCCAACACCAGCAAGAAGCTTTACTGATCCTTCTTCTTCAGGAGATTTTCCCAAGGATTCCAGCAAAGACAAATCGGATCCATTATGGCGCACGAATAATATCTGAGGTGCATCACCTCCTAATGATCGAAGAGCGTGAGGATATAATTGATGATCAGGAGTAATTACTGATGTATTATTTGCTTGTGCCCATTGCAAGCATTTTGTAGCAAGATCACTTACAATCTGAGATTTTTCGATCTTGATTTCATCCAGATCTCCCAAATCGCCTTCTTGAGACGGCATATTGTAATTTCCTCGTCTTCGACTCCACATTTCTTGCGTGATCTTCTGTTTTTCGTCGTAGGAGACTCTTGCCCACATGGCGGGATCAAAGCCCGGAGGACAAGGAATGTCTTCGCGTTGACGTCCGGCTCTTCTAGTTCTTTAGAATTTGAATGGGATCATCACCTGGAGAAACAAGATTTACAAATTTTTCAAAATCTGTAATCTCACGATTTCCTTCTTCTGACAAAGGAATAAGTATTGCAGGAGTTTTTTCGATCAAATCAGCTATTTTTTTTGAAAGTCCGGCATGCATTTTTCTTTCAGCAAAATCAAATGGAGTTTCATTATCATTTCTTTCCATTTTTGAAGTTCCATTTGAATAATCTTCTAACGGTTTTCCTCCCCCATAATGACTTTTCCCGGGAATAAACAATATTGGATTTGAAAAACTATGTTGATTATCGTAAACAATTTGATTTGGATCAACTCCATCGCGTCCGCCTTGATGAGAATATTTTGTCGTCCTTGTGGGAATTGTCGCGGCAAGTATAAACCCTGACGAAGAAAAGCTTTTCGCCCTTGTCAAGATTTCTTCTTTTTTTGCCTCAATTTTTGGGTCTATATGTAAATCAAAAAGATCGCCTACTGTTGGTGCATCAACTGCGGTCAATTTGTTTTCTGATGAAATCACTCTTTTTCCATTTATTGTTCTTTTTTCAGAATTGAACAACGATGTAGGTCCGTGCAACATTGTTGCCTGATTCCACTCAATCCCCAATCGATCAAGTGTTTCTGCAAATTTGAAAACAGTTTGTTTGTTCTCTACCGCAAAACGATTGTTTATGGAAAATCCGTCGGGATCTGATCTTATTTTTTCAAGAATTTCTATCTCACGCTTTGTGAATCCTTCTATTGTGTCACCCATTATTGATGCAATTTTTTTATCGGAAGAAAAAATATTTCCGTTTCCTTTGAAAAAATAAACCAATGGTCCTCCGCCCTTGATGATGCTTTTCCCAGTGCTGTCTTTTTTTACAGGATCTGTTCCGGGAGTAAATCCTGCAATTTTATCCGGCATCTCGATGGAATTTGACGTAATGAGTTGATATCCAAGCATGTCTGCAGTAACGGCAACATTGTGCGCTTTTTGAATTAGGTGCGGATATATATCAGAAAACTTTTTTACTCCATTGTTTTCGCCTTCTTCATTTTTGTCGCCATAAACAGCATCTGCTCCTGATCTGCTTGTATCGTGATTTAATTTGCTGTCGACAAGCATTGTCAAGAAATCTTTAACCGTGATTGATTTTTTTTCCATTGGATTTGAAGAATTATTGATTTCAGTATGCAAGTCATCTATTTTTTTCAGAAGTATTGACAATGTAGATTCTTCATTGTTTTCGTTTAACCAATGACTTCCTTCTATTCTTCTTGGATCTACATATTTGTCTCTGTTTTGTTCTTTTTCAAGGGTTTCCGAATAAATATCGTTACCTGTTAAATTTTCTTTTAATAAATTTGCTATTCTTTGATCATTATCAATATCTTCTCCTCTGGTTTCTTCCAATTCCGATTCTGATTCTATGGGTTCTTCTTGCACAAGTTCGTCGTCACGGTTTTCGTGGTCGTCATCGCGATCCTGATTTTGCTCAGCATCTATATCTGAATATGCTTTTCCTTCCAATGTATATTCTTTTGGATGTTTTTCTTGTATAAGGTTTATTATTTCGTCTTTTGCCATTTGCACAACAAGGTATTGCAATTCATGAGGAATATATGTTTGTCCGTCTTCTCCAATGAAAAGTCTTGAAGTTGTAGAAGGAGCATGCTCATTTCGTGGAGAATATTGCAATGCTTCATCCTGTGAACGCATTTCATCAATGATTGTTCCTCCGGTAAAACCCTCAACTCCTTTTTCTAATACGTAGTTGTATGTTTTGTTGTATAAATCTTCAATGTCTGACGTAGGATTGTGAACTTTTTTGCTGTATTCACTGTCCATTCCTCCAACGTAAAGACTTCCATCTTCATGATGAAATGTCGGAACTCCATAATGAAAAACTTCCTCGTCTTCTCCGTCAACAGGGTCGTCGGGAAGATCTTCCCCATCTGCAAGGCTTGAATCATTGAAATCAGCATTCATCAATGATCCAGAAATCTGATTTCCTGCAGTGACAATTGAACTCGGAGTTGCTACGCTACGTCTTTCTCCGTAAATAAATTCCCACGATTTTGAACCATCGCGATGATTTACATATCCCCAATATCCTCTTCCTCCTCGTGAACCGCCACCTAAGCGTGCAAGTGGATTCTGGATAGACCGCGTCAGTTTTTTCAAGGGATTTGACAAATCAAAACGATTCATGCATGTTATTCCTGTTCTTCCAGCATTTTTTCATTTTTTATTGCTAGCTTGGCATGCTCTATCTCTTCTGTGGAAGCCCCTACCTTGATAAGATACTGTAAATAATTTTCAGCTTCTTCAAGATAAAAATTCTTCTCATTTTGTGAAAATAATTTTTTGTGCAATTTCTTTCTCTTTTTTTCCTTGTTCTTGCCGTCAAATTCTTCTTCAAATTTCTTTAGTGAATTTTTCTTTTTTGAAAAATTTTTTTGAAAAGACATTATTTTCTCCATTATGTGTTAAATATTGCGTGAAAACTTTCGTCTGTGGGAATAATCCTTCTTTTGTGCGAAGGATCTACAAATCCTTGAAGATTCTCAAAAGCTGGAATTTCGCCATCATGCCATCCAAGTGCTCGAAATTTTGCTCCTTTTGGACCTGATGGAACTGGTTCAAAAAGATTTATTTCTTGCATTGTATCATTTTCCAGTAATGATTTTTTGAAAAAAATTAATTTTTTCGTGTTATTTTTTTTCATGATTAACATTTATTATACCTCTCCTGTATTGAAGACCTTGTTCTATTTCGCTAACGAATGGAGAAATGTGTTTTTTCTCTGTGGTAAGGAACAGCCTACATTCTGCACGAGTTATTCCTGTGTAGAAAAGCCTTCGTTCTTCCTGAATTGCTTCTTCTCTGGCTTCAGGGCTTTCCGATGAGTCTCTCATTGACCTTACAGTAGGAAATGAAGATGAAGAAGCATTGTAGATAAACACCGCAGGATATTCCAGTCCTTTTGACTGATGCAACGTGGTCACGACTATTCCTGGCTCTTCTTTTTCTGGATCAGGGGATTCTCCTGCCATATTATAACCCAAAATTTGCTCTTCTATTGTTGGATCTTTTGTTCTGGGCTTGACTTTTATGCCATTTTGTTTCAGGAATCTTTCAACTTGATCAACTTCCTGTCTTGTCCTGCACAAAATTGCAATTGCATTGATTCCAGTTTTGTCATCGACTTTTCCTTGCAAAACACCGGTGAGTGACCTTATTTGACGAGCAACATATTGCATTTGAGACAATTTTCCGTGACCTTTGAAAATTTCAACAGGAGGACTGTTAACAATTGTTTTTTTAGCCAGCATTTTTGCCAATGGTGTATCACTTGGCACTTTATTGTTGATTTTTCCTATTGAGTTGGGAATTATTGTTCGATCAACTCCGGCTGCTTGTTCAACGACTCCTGCCACGTCAAGTATTCCATCATTGCTACGATAATTTTGATCCAGTTTGATAAATGTCGTGTTGGGATATAATTTGGCAAAAAAATCCTTGTCTATGAATTTTGAATTTCCTCCTCTAAATCCGTAAATTGCCTGCATTTTATCTCCGACAACGGTAAGATGACCTCCATCTATCGGAACAATTGATTTTAATATTCTCATTTGAACATTATTTGTATCCTGAAATTCATCAACCATAATATGCGAATATTTTTCCTGAACAATTTTTCTTGCATCTTTATTGCTAGAAAGATGATCAGCTACTTTTTGAAGCAATCCAGAATAATCAGTTAATCCTTTTCTTGATAATTCTTCTTCATATATTGAAGAAACTTTTTTTAATAATGTAGATTGTTCATCATACACTGATTTTTCGGAATCTTTTAATGTTGCCAATTTTGAAGAAACGCTTTGCGGAGTCCACCGATTTCCATCTTCATCAACCTCTTGTCTTTCCGCTTCAGTTAATCCTTCCATGATGCTTTTTATCATGTTTTGGGATTGATTTTCTCCTATTATATCCACTTTCGTAAATACATTTTTGTTTTTATCCCAATTGAATCCGTCTATTTTAAGTAACGGATCTTTTTTCTTCTCTCCTCTGATCCATCTGAGCGCAACAGAATGCATTGTTCCTATGCAAGGAATCGCGTCATCGTCGTCAACAAATCCTTGTCTTGGCAAATTTGCCATCGAAGCAACTTGTTGTTTTTTTGTCATGAATTTTTCCATCAAATTATCTGCAGACGCTCTTGTAAATGTAAAAGCAAGTATTTTTTTTGCGTCAACTTTTTTTGTCAAAATGGTATCAATCATTTTGGAAACAAGCATTTCTGTTTTTCCGGCACCTGGAATACCTTCTATGACTGTCGGTCCATCGCTTTCCATTGCCATTCTTTGTTTTTTGTTTAATCCCAAAAACAAACTTCCGTAAAGAATTTGTCTTGTTTGCATTGAAGTGGTAGTGGGACTTGCTCGCACGCCTGTGTCCTCAGAAGGAGATATGGGTTTTTCTAGATCATCCCATGGATGATCCACTTCTCCTAGCGATTGATACTCCTTGAGAAACCCTCCAAAATTGTGATATTTTGCATTGTGCGAAAATCTATTTTGGAAAAATATTTGCAGGTATTTTTTTATTGATTCATCCATTTGATTTGTTTGAGTTGGATCATATGTCAATGACGTGCGTGCAAATTCTTCAAGCCTGCTATTTCCTCTGGAAGAAATAAGTCTGTCGAGATTTGCTTTTGCTTGCATTTTTTTATTCTGATCACTCATTACCGAATCTGCAAAGACAATAGATATGCAACGAAGCAAATCCTGCATGGGATTTTCCGATCTCGTTCCCAAAAATATTGTATTGTCGGCAGTCATCCAAGTGGTGTTTTTTCTGTTTACAAATGTCGATTTATCAATATTTGGATTCAAACTTTCTACTGATTCCCTGTTTCCGGAATGAATGACAATTCTTATTCCAAGGTCTTCAATAAGTTCTACAAGGTCTGATGAAAAATTTCCTATGCTTTTTTTGATATCCTGTGGAGACATTGCCGCTTTTGGCAAATCTTTTGCTTTGCCATTTAAAGATGCAAAATCTGGCAAAACAAACACCCTTTCCTTGATAAAGAATCTTGTTTGCATATTTGATGAAACGCCATCTGTTGTTACTGATTGAACAGGATCATTGTTTGCTTGCCTTTGTTCGAAAAAACGATTTGTTTCTTCCATCGCTGCCAACACAACACCGAGAGAATCCTGTGGGTTTCCTGTGGCTGATTTTTCCCATTTTTCTATTTCTGACCGCTGATTGATAAAATCTTTTCCAATCGTTCCTTCATTTATGGCATTCGCAATTCTTATCACTTGATCAATCGCGTACACATATGAAGAATTTAATTGCTTGGCGCTTATTTTAAAAAGAACATTTTCTGAATTTATTGGATAAATTGTGTCTTGATATCCTTGTTTCTTGGCTTTTTCAAAATTTTTTTCCGATTCTTCAAAATTTTCGTTTATGTATTTTGTTCTTTCTTTGATATTTTCTGGAAAACCGGGCTCTTGCAATGTTTTGTTATCTAGCAAAATTTTGGCAGCTTCTTTCTGCTCCAAACTGTAATTTCCTTGTGTGTCGCTGCTTATTTGACGAAGAACCATTTCTGCGTTCGAATTGTTTGCCAAGGAATTAAAATTTCCAGTATTTGCAAATGGAAACAGGTCAATTAATAATGTTTCTGCATCATTTACCTTTTTCGCCATTTGCCATCTTTCCAAATCTTCTGTGGCCTGTTCTGTTTCTGTTCCTGCAATAACTCTTTTATTTTCTCCGCTTCGAATATCTTGATTAATGATTTTTACTGAATCTCCAACTTTAAGAGATCTTCCATCTTGCGGTTTTTCAAAAATTTGATTGGCATTTCTTAAGTCAACCACAACGAATTGGATTGGAGCAGCAACAGTTTCTTCTGCCTGTTTGTACACCTCATCGAGTTTTTTGTAATTTCCCGGCTTCGCATCTGTTTGAGCTTCTGATCCCAATTGAATACCCGAGAAAAAATTTCTATCTGATTTGGATGATCCGTCGTCGGAAGTTTCTTCGACATCTGTGGAATCAGCAAAATAATCCCAAGGAATGCTCCCGTAATGTATTCCAAACCTTCTTCCAAATTCTTTTTCTGAATAATCTTTGTTTTCTGCGCTCAATAACTTTGCCATGTAATTGTTCAAATACCGAATTGAGTCAACATCAGATGGATACTGTGCTATTTGTCTGGCAGTGGGAATCATGACTATGGCAACGGAACCGCGCATTGCCACAATTCGCATGTCATCACTGCCGTGCTGTGTTCTTCGACTTTTGTCAAAGAACTGTCTTATATTTGGATCTATTGTCCATCCCGTTTCTTGTTGAAATGCTTGCATGGCATCTCTTGATATAACTTTGTGTGTCACTCCTCCGTGCCTCGCAACTTGATCAAGATTGGAAATACCGTTGCCGTGTGTGGCAATACTCAATTCGGGCACTTTGTTGAAATTTTGTCCCAATATTGTTCTGAAAACATTTTGCACCGCATTTTCGTTAAAATTTTCAATTATTTCTTCTTGATTGCCAACGGTGTTCTCATTTTCCATTGCATGAGACAATATCTGCGCTTCTTTTCGTATTGGACTCATATCCAGATGATATTTAACTAATCCATTAGAGTCCCTTTTTGAAACAATTGGTATTTGTATTTTTCCATTTGATTGAGTTACAAAAGAATATCTACCCATGGGATTATCATATTTTGCAAGAAAACCACATCCATCAATAATAATTGCTGTCATGCTGTTATTGAATCTTGCTGAAGGAACTTGACTATTGTCATTTTTTTTCATGAATACCGAAGCAGCATTGTCATCGTCATTTTTTATTCTTTTATTTGCAATTACAATGCCAGAATTTTCGTCAATTAATTTGATTCTTTCATTTACAAGATTTAACAAATCTTGTTTTGTTGTTATGGGATTTTCTTCCGGATCTTTGTTTCCAAAGAAAAACAAGGATCCATGATCGTCTTCGTTCAGGCAAATTGGAAATTTCCAACCATCAGCCACTGTTGGTTTGTCTGCGAATTTTCTTGTTTCTTGATCCTCCACGGTTTTTATTTGCCCTTGATCCAAATTATCGATTCTTGTCAAAAAATCTTCCGTTCCAATCTCATCTCCTTGCCACCATTGTGTCCAAGCGCGTCCAAGGGCACTCATCCATCCGCGTTTTTTTGCACCCGGTTGTTGAATCGGTGCCTGATACAACCTTGCCAACAATGGCAATGCAAATTCTGGTGTCACATTGTCTGGAATCGTTGTTGCCAAAACAGGAACTTTTGCCTGGTTTGCAATAACCGTAGGATTCTCTGCACTTCCAGCAAGTCCCACAAGAATTCCATATGGATTATTGTTTGGCCCCGGTTGAAGTCTTTGGGGTTCGTTGATAAGTTTTCCTGTTTGGCTATCTGCCATCAATGGTGTATCTGAAGCGTGAAGCGCTAATGCTGCATTCAAATGCTCAAAGGCAGCGTGCTGAGCCATCAATTCTTCAGTGAGTGATCTTGCAAAATTATAAATTCCTTGATATTTGATTGTTTTGTCAGATTCGTTATCTGCCATGTTTTCTGTATTTATTTTTGCTTGAATCTCAACAATTTTGTCTTGTCTTGTTTTATTTTCTGAAATTAATTTCTGCAAAACATCCATTGGCTCTATGTGAGACAACGTGTGTTCTCCATTTGGTCCGGGTTCTAACCCAAGATACTGACCTAGTGTGTTTGTAAAATCTTCATTCTGATTTATTTTTGATGCTCTATTTGCAGCATCGATAAAATATCTTGCCCTTACTCTTTCCTTGTATTCTCTGTCTTCATCAAGATTGAATATATTTGGATGTCTTTCCATGAGAATGCAATATGACGCATCATCATTTGACTTTCTCCATGCGTCAACCATTCTTTTTGAAACATCATACATTTGTGCTGATGTATCTGAGTGTGTCCGAAGGTACTGTATTGCAGTGACAAATTGCTTATCTGAAGGAATTCCTATTATGTCTCCAGTTTGTCTGTCAACGTCTGCTTTTCCAAAAATCAATTCACTTCTGTCCGAATTTCTCATTAATAGTCCATTTTGAAGGTTTGCTTTATTTTGCTTGTTTATGACACAAGGATCGTAAAAATGTTCCGGAACACTTACTTCTATTTGGCCAATTTTTACAGGATCTTTTCCCTCTTCAAATTCATGGAAAATTGCAACACTACATGAAGTAAAATCGCTATTAAAATTTACTTGTCCAAGCATTGTTCCATTTGTGTATTCAGAAAGCTTGTCGTCCAATGATGGTCTTCTTGGAAAAAGCTTGAATAAAATTGATTTTGAGTTTGCAATATCATTGCTGTGAGGTTCTACTTCGGATGATTGACTTGACACTGGAACTTCCTGAAATGGCATTGTTTCTGGATCACCTTCTTTTCTCGCTGCTTGCAAGTAACTCCTTGACTCATGCGCAGATTCAGTGCCAGTTTCTTGTGCGTCCACAGGAATGTGACGCAGGACGTTGCCTGCAATAATCGTCGGGGGCGACGATCCTATTACTATTTTTGTGACATCCCCGCTAAATGGATTTATTGGCTGAACTCTTCCTGGAATTCTTAATTGCCGCAAAATAAGATTGCGAATTTTCTGAAAATTGCTCCAACCCGCAACGCCAATATTTGGATTTTTCGCTTTCTCTTCGTCCATTTCAAGATTTTGATCTTCTGACATCATCAACGGAGACAAATTTTCTGGATTATGACTCCATACTGAATTTCTGTCCATCCAATAAGGGTTATAAGAACCTTTTTGGGTTTTTGTGTGATGATAAAACGAGGATCTTCCACTGGGAAGCCTAAATGCTCTTGTAATTATTTCTTTGTCTTTATCGTCAAGTTGCGACCAAGCATCTATCAAGGATTGCTTCATCTTCAGGGATCCATCAATCAACGATTGTTCTGTCCCAGTCAAAGGATTTGTTGTCCATTGCAAAAAAAACGGTTCCAAGTGTTCACGGAATATTTTTCTGCCTGAATCCGATAATCCCGATTTTTTTATTTGTCTCACAGTCGTCGTCATCCAATTTTTGGAAACATTTCGAGGATTTGGAAAACCAAAGGAATGAACACTGTCATCTCCTTGTTGTGTCTGTTCGAATGGAGCGGCAACAAACGTTCTTCCAATCAATTCTTCATTGGGGGAATCAACCCTTATCAACATTCCCAAGCTTTTTCCGTATTTATCAGCAGATTTTCTTGCAGTTCTCAGCAATTTTGTTAATTCATTTTTTTCTTCTTCGTTTAAGGACGTGCTTTTTTGCAAAGATGTTTGTAAGTTCCGGATCAATGACCTTGCAGCTTCTGCTTTTAGATTTTGTGAATATCTCTCTCCTTCTTCTATATTTGGCTCATCTTCCATTATTGCATTTGCCGTCATTTCTTCTTCCGTTGAGAAATCATAACTCAACTTCCCCCAAGCAGGATTGTCAACAATGGCGCCAAATTGCCTTCTGATTTCCTGCCTTTTTTGGGATGCACTTTTCTCAAAAGGCAATTTTTGGCTTTGATCTCCCGCAGGTTTTTCCAAACTGTCTCCATGAAGAATTCCGTGTGAAAGAAAAATGCCAAGCCTTGGTATGGCTCTATGCAATCGAATCATGTGTTTCGACATGCCGTCTTTGACAAAAAAATTTTTAACGGTTTCTAAGACACCAGGATCTGTTAATGTTCTGGCATATCTTTCAGCTTCTTTTTTTTCTTTGGCCCACACATCGTTTTCATCAACTTTTGTGCCAATTGGTTGATTGTTTCTGCCAAAATTAACACGAAGAGATTTCAAAATTGGATGTTTCAGGAATGACATTACGGGAATAAAATTACTTGAAGATTTGGCTCCAGGCTGCAATTTTCCATTCACCGGATTAACAAGAGGATCCCTTTTAATGAAAGCACTTCCGCCAACATGGCCAACCAGCATTTCGCCCAAGGCTGGGCTTGCTGATTCGATTCCCTGAATGTTTTCCATGTGTGCAGCAATTCTGGATTTTGCTGCCCTGAATTTTTCCAATATCTTCTCTGGAAGTCCAACTGGAGGCGCAATTTCCCCTGTTTGCTCGATTTGCGCTTGCGCGACCCGCTCGGCGTGTTCTGCTGCGGTTGCTGAAATTTTCGGTTGTTGCGAAAGTTTTACGCCTGTGTCAAGATGTGTTGCTACTCTGCTAAATCCCGACTCATGATCAGAAGAGTATACCCGTGGCAGAAAAGGATTGATTTCAGCACCGCGGATTATCATTGCAGGCAAGGGAGCGTCACGCTTGCCTGTTGGCTGCAAAGTTCCCAATTTGGCCATCACATCCGCATGAGAAGAAGATCCTGGTTCGATGCTTTGCGGCGAACCTAACGATGTTACCAACCCTTTTAATTTTCCGTATTTTCCGTAAACACTTTCTATATTTGGCAACGATGATGATTTTAACAGCAATTTTTTAGATTTTATAATTTTTTTTGCTGCATTTAGATCAAAATTTTTTTTCATGAATACTAGCATTGTACTACCTTTTCATGCGCTATTTGTTTTGCCCAAGAACAGATTTTGCCCATTCAGGAATTTTTACTTTTTCTTCTATCAGGATTTTATGAAGAAGCTCATTTTCTTTCCTGTATTCAACAAGCATTGTTTCCATCTCTTTTATTTTTTTGTTTAATTCTTTTATTTCTTTTTCGTACTCAAATTTCATTGATTTCATTTTATTCTCGTGATTCAATGTTAGCAATTGCATTTCTTTTTTTAGATTTTCAAAGTCTTTTCGAATTTCTTCTCTATATGCTGTATTCGCTTCCACAATAAAATTCATCTGATTATTTAGATTTCTATTTGTTTCTTGTTGTTTTTTTTGTTCCATTACAATTTCAAGGGAATCTTTTTGTTTTGACTTTTTATAGTATTCTCTTATGAACGTTGCGAAAATGGTAAGCAATGCTGCTGAAATTGCAGAAATAATTGAAGAAATTTGTTGGGAGTCAAAAGAAAAATCTTCAAATGTCATGTCAAATTTTCATCTTTCGATCTCATGTTTTCGTAATTGACAGGTTCTGAAACATTTGATAATCCCAAGCGTTGTATTAAGGGATTTTTTTCAATCTCATTTGATCTCATTGGAGCCCAAACATCTCCGCGACAAGGCATCGGCAAAGGGAACATTGTCTGTTCTTGCTGAGGTACAATTTGTCCAAAGCTGTTCCTTATTGGGGAAACAGGCTTTACTGGCATTGGCATCAATACAGACAAAGAACGTGTTGCAGATATTAATATAGAGCAATTATTTTTCTTGGCACAATTTCCACAATATTTTTCGGGAACTTTTGGTTTTGACCCATGAATAATTATATCTGGATCATCTTCTGGTTGCGTATAATTTGTCAGTTGAATTCTCATTTGTGTCACCATTCGGCATGATGTATCATCATAACATAGAAATATCTCGGAAACACGGCTTTGATAATAACCATAAATTTTGGAGACCAAAAATGCCACAATCATTTCGGCTTAAAAAAGCTTTCAGGGATCTCAAAAAAAGCAATGAATTTTTGGAAAATGTAAATTCTCACATTGAATTTTACAATGACATTGATCAAAGTCTTGAAAAAAGTCTCGGAAAAAACAGGGCACCGCAAAAACGTCCTACTAAAATCACCTCCTCTGTTGCTTTTGAAGGTCACATAGGAACCGGAATTCGTCCTTCGTCGAAATCAAAAATGGCAAACAAAATTCTTTCATCGTTGACAAACAATGCGCAATCAAATTCCAATAATAACTCATTTTTCCCTCCAATCATGTTTTCAAAACCATCAAAAACTTCCGAAAACATAACAACAAGTTGGGAAAACCATCCTGATTGCTCTGTGGGATCATTTGCTTTTGTTCAACATCCTCACAAGCATGAATTTCCCGTGTGGACAAGAATTGTTTCAATAGGGAAACATGGCATAAGGGGTTCAGAAGCATCAGGCGATACTCATAATGTTCGGTGGCCAAACATACTGGAAATTCAAAGCGCAATCGGACACGGAATTCATCCCGGAGAAGACAAGGAAGTGGTGATAGATCTTCACAAACTTGGCGCTCCAATCGAGCATGAAAAAAAACTTTCTCATTCCGAGTTGATGCACGCAGAAGAATATTTGAGAAAACTGAATCTTCCCATAATATCAGACATAATCCATAGCGAACTTGAAGATTCAGGACTTGCCTATGATGAATTGAAAAACATTCATGCGCCTCTCGATCCCATTGCCATGACCGAAGACATTTCCGGGAAAAACACCGTACTTCCTGCTCACTTGAAAGATCTGATCAATGAGCTTTCCATGATGGGCAAACCGATCAATGTTGAAAAACTTTCCAAGCTTCCCAAAAAAGATATTTTGAAAGTTTTAAATCATTATTTTAAGGACTTAAAAATATGACACTCAAATCATTTGTTGAAGAATGGGAAATAGTGCTTCCTGATGGAACAACAATACGAGATGAAATACAGTATTCTTATCAAATCAGCCCCATAGGAGTTGAGATTGTTCCCCAAAAAAACAGGAGAATAATAACAAGTCCAGACGGAGATGAGGAATACATGCCTGTTCCAGAAGATTACGAACAGAATCGAATTGATTTGTGCGACATAAATTTAAAATGGAAAAAACAGAACGAAAAATATTTTGAAAAACATGATCTTCGAGAAAAAGATTACATGAAATACAGCAAATGGATCAAGGAAAACTTGAATGACACGTCCTTGACAAGTCTTTTGATGACATTTGCTCCAAAATCCTCAAGTACATTGGGAATAAGCGGATTATTGTCTCGTCAAGCATAAAGAAAGGGAAAATCATGAATTGTTCCAATTGTAACACAAAAATGCATACTCATGTTCTTTGGATCATACCAAAGGAAAACATTTTGCTTAAAGACAAAAGATTGGTGTGCGATGATTGCATTCCAATAATGAAAAATATTTATGGAAAAAGAAGCGACAGGTTCATCGAAATTGAAAAATCTTAAAGGCAAAGCCAATCTGTGTTCATGAAAAATTGCTATCATAAATCAAAGGCAAAAAAATGGACAGTTACATAAAAACATTTGTAGAAAAATTAGTCAAATCTAATTTGACACATGAACACAACAAATCTTTTGTTCCAGAGGGAAGCATTCCTCGCGTAAAACACGTCGACCATTTTTCTGACGGAACTCCTGATGTTTCATCAATACATCATGGATCTTTGTTCATGATTACCGTACATTTGAAAAATTCTCCCCTTTATGGAAAAACATTATTGCTTGAAAAACTTAAAAATGGATTTTACAAACTTGTCAATGAAGATGGGGAAAAACAATTGGACGGTCCATCAAAAATCACTGTAGACATGGAAAAATCTTTTTTTTCTCATTAAATAAAATTCATGGAGAAAAACAATGCCGCGCATAAAACACACAAAAATTAAACATGAATTTCATGAGTCAATGGATGAATTTTCCCCTTCATTGCTTGAAGTGTATTTTGGCAATGAATCAATGGAAAAATCTCAAGATCATCCAAAGGCTTCTCCTTCTGCACAAGCAATTGCGACACGGCCTACATTTTTGGGCAATTCAAGAAGATCGAGGATTGGCTCACGAAAGCGCATGTCAAAATCATCAATTGACAACATTTCTTTGGTAGATGTGTTTTTTGGCAAGGAATTTTTCAAATCAACAGAATCGTACAATGATCACCCTGCAGGATCACAGAGTGCTGTGCAATATTTTGCACAACCTCTTTATACTATTCAACACAGAAGGAATCAAAGAATCCAAAATAAAAAGAAAAAGAACAACAATAGTCCACAAACACAAGATAGATCAGGAGCACAAAACACAAAAGAAGACTCCAGCACACCAATATTTACCCCGAGAAAAACTGGAATTTCTGGAATTTCTTCTGTCAATAACATGCAGAATGATGATTCTGCTCGAAGACAGTTTGCTCCTTCTAATGCTGCTAATAGTCCGGCTGTTGATTTTTCAAAACTGAAATATCCTGTAGTGAATTCACCAAGAATAAATCAATGGGGTGAAAGAATGAATGAAGACGACCCCGAAGAATCGTTTTATTTTTCTTTTGCTAATATGAATTTGGGACAAAAGGGATAATTAAATGGGAGCTGTTAAGATTTCATCAAAACCCAACAAGCCTGCTTCTCCAGCCCCCAAAAAAAATAATACCAATGACAACAAAAACAATAACAATCCACCCAAAAAAGCTCAGCAGGCAAATCCATCAACTTCAAAGAAAACAACTGAAGCTGATGATTTGATAGATAAATTGGGAATGATTCCAAAAAACTCTTCTTCTTCAAGTTCCGAAGCGGCAATTGGAAACAAATGGTCTGATCAACCAAACACTGGAGCGCAAGATGCTGCCATCAGAACTGGCGGGTCCAGTTCTGTTTCTGGATCCAAGTTTTCTCCTGCAATTAACTTGGCTGCAAATGCCGCATTGAGTTCAGTTGGAACGAATCTTTTTGGCAATGCGGAACAATCTCCTGCTGAGCCGACACTTGGAACACTTGCCATGGACATGGTAGCAGCCAATCCACTTTCCGCAATATTGAGCGCAATAAGCGTCGTTCCTTTTATCTATAGAAATTTGAAGACACCAGGAACCGTCCTTTCTCGAATCGGAGGCCTGAGGGGAATCGGAGCTGGAGGTTTGATAGCTGCTGACACCCTCAATCCTGTGCAAAATATTGCACAGGGACTTAGTCACACGACCCCTGGAAACAAGCTTATCAATTGGGGACGTCCAGAAAACATTATTGCTGCTGGAGTTGACAAATTGGGAGGCTTGATGTCTGACATAGCAGACAATAATGCTGAAATGAAGAGTAGCGGTGACAAAAACTATCTAAATTGGTTCAAGCCTGGTGCCGCCCAAGAAAACTGGAACCAACGTGTTAAATGGTCAGAAGAAAGACAAAAAATAATTGACAAAAATGCTTCTATTTTGCAAGCAAAAAGACTTCAGGATACCATGTATTCTTCACCTTCGTATGTTGCAAAACTCAAAGAAGCAGGACAAGATGTGAAAAGTTCCGATTTCATTGGTCCGCCTACTCCGTATGAAAACTTGATGACCACTGACGAAGATATTGCAGCAATCCCTGATCGAAAAACTCCAAAAATATTCGAAAATGGCATGAATCCGAAAATCATCCAACCTTATTCTGAAAAAGAAAAAAGAGATGCGGCAATAGAACTGAACAGGAAAAAACTTAATGTGCAACCATCATGGACTGGAGATTCCCGAAACAGGGCAAACATGCCAATTGATAGCGTTGACACAGTAATGAGCCCCGAAGAATACAAAAAATTCAAGAATGGCCTTCAGGAAGTTCCTCCCGAGCTTCCAACAGAAGGGGGCATGAAAGATGACGGAGTAACACCTTGGTTTTCCACGGAAGTCAGCAAACCAAAAAAAGACAAGGAAAGCATCAGCGGCGTATTAAATAATGAATACATGGCGGATTTTGCTGCTTCATTTGTTTCTGAAAATTTGGCAGAAATTCTTTTGAAATCTTATGAAAAAAAATTTAATAAGGCACTCATAAGAAAAAAAGATCTTTCAGGTACTACTCCTGAAGATCCTAAAATTGAACAAGAACACATAGCACCAGAAGACGGTAATCATGAACAAAGATCCATGATGTATTCTCGACCAATAGGGGTAACAGAAGAGGGAAATATGATTGTTGCGCCAAATACAGACTGGCGTCCTTCTTTATACAGATACACAAAACCAAAACTGGATTACTTTACATTGCCTGTTCATCCGACCGAGTATCGAAATTCATCGGCAAAACCTTCTGAAAAAGTGAAGGTGATTAAGGAAAGCAATTCAGGATTTGGAACCATCTACCCACGAAGAGAAAATGCTCCTTCAGATGAGGCTTTGAATGTTGGGCATTCTCCGGAAACTCCATCTCCTTATGATCATGTATTTGAGGGAGAACCGGACGTAGAAAAATGGATGGAATTGCCAAAATCGACAAAATTATACGACAGCTCGGATCCAGAAGCTTCCATTCCTGGCAATTTAAGATACCTTTCCGGAAAAACAAGTTCTGGAGCCCCGATATGGACAGAACGATCCATCAGTAACATTGTCGATGAACACAAAAGAAAAACATGGACAGACGGCATTCCTGATTTAACCATTGGCGATTTGGAAGAATCTACACTGGAGCCTGAAAGCATTCGTGTCGCACGGTTCGGGAGGCAAATTAAAGGAACTAAAAAGCCTGAATTTGTTCCGGAACCAATTCCGTTTACTCCAGAACAAGAAATTGAACTGGCACGATGGAGACGAGAAAAGAAATCTTCTGCAAAACAAAAAAGAGATGCAAAGCCAAGTGGTTTTCCTGAAAGATTGCTGGGGAACAACGGATTTTATTTTCTGAGTGGACCAGAAAAAAAGCCATCAAGCGGCAGAATGGTGGGATCAAAAAGAAAAATGTATCCCAAGGGAGACGATCCCGACAGGACAGGCATTACTCGTCTTCTTGATCAAAATGGAATTGTGAGAGTCATGACGACACCATCCGCATCGGCATCTCCAATATTACCACGAGAAAATCTTGAAAATTCCATCGAAATGATCACGGCGACAAATAATCCCGTTGATTTGCAAAATTGGCTTGCCAGCGTAAATGTTACAGATACTAATTTTTCTCCTGAAGATGAATTGAAATTAATTATTTACGAGGAATCTATTTCTGGTCAACACAATACAAAAGAAAAATTACTGAGTAAAATAAAATCACGCATAGCTCAACTTGGTGATCCACAAAAACAAAAAGTTATGTCAGATTTGTTAGATATACAATCCGGAAATCAAGCAAGTCAAAATGCAAGTAATACAGGGAAAAGCAATGATTTTGCATTGTTGTCTGAAGAAGAAAAAAAAGCAAAAATTGCAGAGTTGGAAAATTTATATAACGATGTACGCAGCAACGGAGGAGATCTAAATTATCTAAACACAATTAGAAGTTTGATTAACCAGCTTGAAACAGCAAATCCTGAATTTTCAGACATTAACATGGATGAATTTGTTCAACCTGGTGGTAGTAACAAATATCAACAAATGATTGATAAACTTTTTCTTCCTTCCAGATCAAATCCTTTTACTTCAAGCGCAATAATTCCACTTTTAAAAGAACCATATATTTCAAATTTAAAATCTGTAATAAATCAGCAAAAACATACTTTGGGTGGCATCAATGTTACCAATTCTGCTTTGTGGAATGACAAAAGAGATTCCTTGCTTTTTTCTGGCGACAGAACATCCTTTGATCAAGATTTTGACAAAAGTGAACTGAATTCTTATCTAGAAAATTATGAATCAATATTTCCCAGCGCAAGCAACAATCAAAGCATTTTTGATTCTAATGACAAAAAAATAACATATGTAGATTCAAGAACCGGTGAAATCTCCTCTGACAAGCCTCAAGAAATAAAAGATCTTGAGAACAAATTGCAGAAATTTTGGAGCAATATTTTTCTTACAAGCACTATCAGACCTGATACTTTTTTGTCTACACAATGGTTGGACAATAAAAGCAAATCTAATTTTCAAAACATAAAAAATGATTTTGAAAATATTGTCAATCAAATTGAGAGATCAAATCCAGATAATAATTTAGTCAAATATTTGAATGCCATAAAAAACAGAGGTTTTAAGGGTGATTTTTTTGACATGTGCTCTCGTTATTCTTCAATAATGGCTGTCAAAACCATTGAATTACAATTGAACCAAACAATAGATCAACAAGCTCGCAAAGAATACCAAGATCAACAGGCTGCGTTTAGCAAATTACCTGCCGAACTGCAATTGATTGAGCAGCCATTTGTGTCGGGAGCAAGCAGGTTAACCAATAATTCAGCGTCAAATACAGGTCTTCAAGAATATGCAATACTACTTGCAAAATCAAAATTGAATCAATTGAATCAGCTACCAAATACACGATCCATGCCTTTGTCACAAACTCTTGTTCCTCAGGCAAAAGTAGCCCAAACAGCGCCGGATTTTTGGTCTCATTTGATTTTTCTTGTGAACAGAATATCAAATCTAGACTCAACATTAAAGTGGTCAAAATATTTGCCATCTGAAGCAACGTTCAGTGACCAAACATCAATGTCACAACCATTCGATATGTCTACTTTGGTGAAATTTATTGCGGAAGCGAATGACCTTGACAACATCGAGCAACTTAACCCTGATGAACTTTCTGAACAAGCAAAATCGCGTGCCAAGAAAATTTTTGATCAAGCAAAATTGCGTGTGTCACATTCCAAACGCATTGATGCTCATCTGGCTGCTGTCCTTTCGGAACTGGCAGAAAACTTAAGAAAAAGAAACGGAATTGGGTACATAGACAGAAGCTCCTGGTCGCAAAATCCATCAAAAAGAGATACCAATCTTCTGAAATACAGAATGTTGGCATTTCCGCAAAAAAGCATGAAAACCACCGCAGACATGATTGATCCACAAACCAATCCTTCAATCATACAGGAAATAAGATTAATGTTTTATCCAAACATAGACATAGATCGCTCAGATTATTCCATTGATTACAATCCGAATAGTGGATTTAAAGATATGTGGCTTCCACACAAGCCACAAGTAATTCCAAGTCAGCTGCCTACACAAACTACTCCTTCACCGGTTATGCCAAATTCAGATAAGTATTCAACTGCAGACCTTGATGACTTGGATATCTAATATGTTTTATTCAGTCATTGTAAAGCAAAAATGGAATTTGCTGAGATTGTAACTTTTCCGTTGCTTTCCATTTTTTTCCATCGATGTTTTCTGCTTCTTTTCTTCTGGAAAGGGAAGAAAGCATCCCCATTATCCTGTGTGAAGTTATTGCATCAGGTTTTGCTTCCGTGTTTTCTTCAAAGGTCTTTGTTATTGCGGAAATGATGTCCTCGCTACTCAATCCTTCTTCGCCAGCTGCAATAAGCAAGTTTGTCAACACAAATCTTGTCGCAGACCGAATTGATGCAAGATTTTTCTTTTTCTCTTTGTTTTCTTTTTTGCTGAAAGAATTTTTCTTTGCATCAAACAATAACTCTGCTGACGACGGAATATCCGGAATATGTTCTTTTTTTATTCCCATTTCAATGCATTTATCATAGATTTTTTTCATGTTTGCGTGCATTGATATTAATGATGTTTTTAACAAAAAAAATTCTTCAAGATACTCTTTAAATAAGGTATATTCTTTTACTAGATTTTCAGCAACAGATTGTTGTTCATTGGTATTTTTTACTGTTGAATAAATTGATACCTCATGAAACTTTACAATTTTTTTCATGTGCTCATGAAGTTCTTTCATTCTAGTGTTTTTTTCATTTTCTCTGTTGATTTTTTCTTTTTCTATCTTTTCGGTATCTTGTTCATCAACAAGGTACAAATGTGTCCAGTTTACCGTCCACCTGATACGTTTCATCCATTTTTTTTCAAGTGCAATCAATACGTGCTTGTTATATACACGAACAACTCTTCCAAAAAGATTGGTATTTCCCGAAATCCAAACAATTCTTTTTCCTACGAGATTTTCAGAATCTGGATTGGTGTCTTCTCTCAAAGGAGTATAGATTTTTGAGGGAATTTTTTTTAATTCTAGCGACATAGTATAATTACTTTTCCAATTTTTCCAAACCAAAACGATCAAGATTCATCGTCTTGTTAATCGGTGATTCTTTTTGTTCTTGATTGTTAATGGCTTTTGTGTCGCAAACGGGACATAACTCTATTTCTATCATTTCAAAATCTTTTGTATTTCTTACCTTTGCTTTTACAAGCATTGATCCGCATGTGCATCTTCCAAGTTGAGACATTATTTTCTCCTTTTTGTGTCCACACAATAATACATTTTATTTTTGGCACCCGCAACAGTGTCGAAGAAATTTGCAATGTTTTCGCAAAAAATTTGAAAAAACCAAGGCTGGTTTTCCCGAAAACCTGTGGTATTATCTTACCCATCACACAAAAGATGCGCTCCCCATTGGCTCAGATCGGGGAGCGTATCTTTTATCAGGAGGAAAACCATTGGCTTCAACGAGTATACCCGAAAATAATTTAAATCTGGAAGAGATTTTTTCGCTTTTTGAATGGGAGAAGTGTACAGTAACAACGGGATCTGGAAATATTATATCTGATTTGGAATTTCCGGTTTTTTGGAGTGACAACGCAAGGATTCAGGTAGCAGAAAAGTATTTCCGGAGAGCGGATGTTCCGATTTTTCCTCAAGGGATTTATGATATCCACATGGCGGAAAAAATTGGTATAAACTGGTGTGAATTGCCAACGGGAGGGGAAAAATCCTTAAAAAATGTTGTAAATCGCATGTGTGGTGCAATAACACATTGGGGAAACGAATACGGATATTTTAGCAATATTGATCAGTCAAATCAGTTTCGAAAAAATTTCATGATTATGATGATCAATCAGGAAGCAGCATTGAATTCACCACAATGGTTTAATACGGGAATTCATTGGGCATATGGAATCAATGGCAATCCGAAAGGTCAGTATTATTACGATTTCAATCTCAAAAAAGCTGTTGAGTCAACTAGTGGGTTTGAACATCCTCAAGCTCACGCTTGTTTTATCCTCGGTGTGAAGGATGATCTTTTTGCGCCCAATGGCATTTTTGATACGGCGCGGAGAGAAGCGCAGATTTTTTATTTTGGATCTGGAGCTGGCAGCAATTATGCCACGTTACGTGCCAAGGGAGAGCCAGTTTCCGGTGGCGGTGTTTCAAGCGGCATGATGTCCTTCCTTGACATTTTTGACGCTGGCGGTGGTGCAATAAAGTCCGGTGGAAAAACCAGGCGTGCTGCCAAGATGGATATTTGCAGCGATACGCATCCTGAGGTGCGCGAATTTGTTGAGTGGAAAATGCGGCAGGAAAAAATGGTTCGATTGCTGATCGAATCGGGCATGAGCGGTGGTTTCGAGGATGAAGCCTACCGAACTGTTCGAGGAATGAACTCGAACAATACCGTTGCTTTTTCTCACAAATTTTTTGATGCGTTGAGAGACAACAAGGACTGGGAATTGCGATGGGTTACAAATCCATCTCATGTGTCTGATCGGTTTCCTGCACGCGAATTGTGGGACAAGGTCGTTTATTGCACATGGTTCAGTGCGGATCCCGGAATCCATGCTACTGACACAATCAACGAATGGAATACTTGCATCGGTGACGAGAGAATTATGTCAAGCAATCCATGCTCCGAGTACCTTTGGTTCAACGAAACTGCTTGCAATCTTGCTTCAATAAATCTTGTGCGTTTTTATGATTCAGACACAAATGTCTTTGACGTTGAAAAATTTTGCAACGCAATTGACATATGGCAGACTGCGCTTGACATCACTGTTTCCATGGCTCAATATCCTGCAAGTGACATTTGCGAGAAAAGCATGGAATATCGCACGACAGGATTGGGCTACACCAATCTCGGCGGATTGCTGATGTTGATGGGATATGGTTATGCCTCACCAGAGGGACAGCAAGTTGCAGGTGCCATTACTGCTATCCTTGGTGGCAGGTCCTACGTGCAGTCTTCAATCCTTGCGTCAAATCTTTGTTCATACCCTGCTTACGAACGCAATGCCAGTCATCATTTGCGCGTGATTCGGAATCATCGTCGTGCCGCATACGGCCTGAATACCGAATACGAAGGAATTACCAAGGCTCCTCGCGGAATCGATTCGAATGTGTTTCCCGTGGCGCATTCCTATCTTTTGGATTCTGCGCGGAAACAATGGGATGATGCTCTTTCCCTTGGAAGTGCTCACGGATTCCGAAATGCTCAGACAACGGTTCTGGCACCCACCGGAACGATCAGCTTTGCCATGGATGCTGATACTTTTGGTATTGAGCCGGATTATGCCTTGATCAAGTACAAGGCTCTTGCCGGTGGGGGATACGCAGTAATCACCAATCGCCTGGTCGATCCCGCCCTCAAGAATATCGGTTATGCTGATAAAGAGCGCGAAGCCATTCTCAGGCACATAGAGACGACAGGTTCAGTAGAGGGTGCTCCATATTTGCGAATGGATCATTATCAGATTTTTGACACAGCAGTTGCCGCAGCAGGAAGCACTCGCTCGCTTTCTCCTTCGGCGCACATCGAAATGATGGCAGCGTGTCAACCATTTCTTTCAGGCGCAATTTCGAAAACCATCAATCTTCCTGAATCTGCCACAGAGAAGGATATTTCCGATGCATATCTTTACGGATATGATTTGGGTTTGAAAGCCATTGCTGTATTTCGTGCAAATAGCAAGGCAGCTTCAGTGATGTTTACCAGAGCGGAAGACATGGCAAAGCGTGAAACAATTGACTTGGGATCAAAGCAATTTGACATAGAGAAAATTTTTCATCGTCAATTTGTTTATGAAATGCCACAGGAAATTGAAATTTCCGTCAAGACACCATATTCATATGAAAAGGAAATAAGCGATGAACTTGCTGTGGAAATGCCAACATATGGTTGCAAGGATGGCGTTTGCAGCGTCTAGGAGAAAAAAATGACAGAATTGATGGTGTATGCACAAGTAGGCCCAGTAATTGAATCAACTGCGTGGATATCTCAGCCTGTCATAGGTGCGACAACAAGGTTTTCAATCAAGATTTCCAGAGATCATTCTCCAATAAACAATGCTGTTGTCACAATGCAAGTTCGTGATATTGATGAGAGAATTGTTTATCCATTGAGTAGCACAGCGGTAATTCCTACCGCTGTGTTGCATTCCGAGACGTCTTTTTCGGTAACTCATTCAGCCACTACGCCGCTTTCTGTCGGGTCATTGGTGACACTTAGTGGATTCAGTCCTTCGGGATGGAATGGAACGTACACGGTCGCTGCATCTCCCGCTCCTACATCCACAAGCTTTTCCGTTTCAATCACTCGTTCTGATCCCGGTGCGATGATCAGTCTTGGCATAGTGACCATTGGATCAGGAACAGTGACTGTAGCGAGAGATGCGCGATATTCCGGTCTTTACATGATTGTCCCAAGCACCACCTCCATATTCACGGTCAAAGATGGGTCCTACCGGATTTACTGGAATATTTCCGTCCCTTCGGATGACATCTATCCTGAGTCTGTGTTACCATTGACGCAGATTGCCATTGCGAAGGAACCAGAACCATGATTGTGACGTATGTCAACCCCGTAAACATGGAGACATCATACGCGGTTGTCAAGAAAGTAAAGCAAGGAAGCTGGGACGCATTAAAAAACAGAACATCTCAGAGTTTTCCATGGAAAATTGAGGAAGAATACGAAGCATCTTTCCTTGCAAAGAAATTTTATGTGTTTCGCGCAAAGGACATGAAAAACCAAAAGATCATCTGGCTTTCTCTTGGATACAATCTTCTCGATGCGCCATACTGGATTGCTACGGGGGGAACTCAATATGAAGTGTTCGAGAACATGACATCCATCATCTACGATACGATTACGCATTTTCGTCAGTCTTCCTCTTCAGCCGAAGAGTATAATGAGATCTTGCGACGGTGAACATTCTTGCAAGGGTAGCTCAGCTGGCAGAGCATCTGCCTTCCAAGCAGATTGTCGCGGGTTCGATCCCCGTCCCTTGCTCCATGGCCTCGTAGCTCAGAGGATAGAGCGTCAGCCTTCTAAGCTGTTGGTCGCAAGTTCGAGTCTTGCCGAGGTCGCCATTGCCTCGTTTGTTTGAGACGATGAAAGGAGACAAAAAACATGGTCAACGGATTGGGAATATTGATTTTTTCGTGTCTCTTTTCGGTCATTTTGTTTCAATGTCTTCCCAAGAAGACAAATAATCCCTGATAGCTCAACGGTAGAGCGCCCGGCTGTTAACCGGTAGGTTCGAGGTTCGAATCCTCGTCAGGGAGCTAGGAGAGAATGATGTTGTTTTTTCTGCTTTTTTATGTAATGGTCATGTACACGTTGATTGTTGCTTGGCTCTTCAGGGGGGCAAGGGGAAAATATTGAAATTGTATGCAGCAAAATTCTGGGCGCAAAAACACAACGACTCTCGCTGGACTGATTGCGGATATCATTACGCATTGACTCCTTGGTCATATGACACGAACATTGACGATGTGCAAGAAGGTTGGCTCATTGAGCCGTCTCATTCGATTGAAGTAGAGGAGCATGAAATTGGAGATTACCATGTCGAACAAAGCAACGTTCTCGAAGGAGAACCCATCATCAAGTCCGGTCGAGATCTCGTTTTCCGGCTTGAGCGGCGTCGTTTTCAACCACATTATTCAGAACAGGATCGAGCTGTTTGAAACATTTTTTCACGAGCACAAGCTTGTCCGATTCGAGCGTATCGACTGGTCGTATGATGTTCGCGAGAAAACCCTTGTGTTGCGGTTGTTCGAGGAAATACCGGGACAAATCACCGGGAAGTAATCGCTTAGCCGCTGTAGCTCAGGGGTTAGAGTAGCTGTTTTGTAAACAGCGGGTCGTGGGTTCGAATCCCACCGGCGGCTCCATGAAAATAAAAAGCCCATGCAACAACAAGTGCAAAGCCAAGGACGGAGTTTGTGTCGGGTGCAGACGCACACTGGAGGAAATCAGTCGCTGGAGACGCTACTCAGATGACGAGAAACGAGCTATCATTGACCGGATACAGAAAGAAGGGCCATCGTCATGATTGATCCGCTTCCCAAGCCGGACAAAAAAACAAAAAAGGGCAAGAAGTAGGTGGACCTGTTTATCTATGAATGTTTTACCGGGTCGTGGTATATTTGGACAGATGATGTTCCGAGAATGTTCATGGATGTTATTGAAGATCCCGCGCTTTTCTCCGCGAACATTACGGGATTGAAATACGTGGTGAATAATAATGAATGAAGAGATGCAATATTTGAATTTCGGTATTGACTTGCTGAATACATTCATGCTGATGTCAATGTTTTACATATTATTATTAATAACGAACGATAGGAGAGGTCCGAGAAATGGACACTGAAAAGGAAACTGGAGTACGTGTCATGCTTTTGGGAAGCGCAGGAGCTGGAAAAGACACGATGGCATCCTTGTTGACGAGGGCAGTCGGGAATTGTCATGTTTTGTCATTTGCTTCTCCGGTCAAGCGCATGTGTGGAAAAATGATTCGCTACATTTCCGATGACGAAAATCTTGGATTGACGGAAAAAATGGAGCAGATGACTGATCCGCAGTACAGGGATTTCATGCGTCATTTCTGGCAGTGGTTTGGCACAGAAGTTGGCCGAAAAACAATTGCGGAAGATTTTTGGATAAACAAGCTCAGGGATTCGATTGAGGATATTGAGACTTCGTATCCATCATCCGAAGGCATGATTCCTGCGTTTGTTGTCACTGATTGCAGATTTGCCAATGAGTATCAATGGGGAATCGACAACGGTTTTGTTATCGTGCGAGTTTCGGGGGATTGGAGAAAATCAGGAGGAATTCCCAATCATTTAAGTGAAATTTCTCACATTGCACTTAAGGAACACATGTATTATTCAAATAATGGCACAATAAAACAAATGGAAAACTGGATTGACGAAGTCCTGTTGCCATTTGCTCGTGATTACAAAATATCAAGGAAAAAAAATGTATGATGATCAAGTGTCTGTTATATTCGGTGCAATCAGATTGCTCGTCTTCTCCGTGTCGATCATTCTATTGAGGTTTTGGTGAAAGGATCACGAAAATGAATCAGATAGTCGCTCCTCCAGAAATCAAGTTTCCAGATATTATCATTCCTGATGATTATGATGATGATCCCGTGTTCCCATTGGAAGAGGATGAGGAATCGTTTGACTGGGATGAAGTCATCAGGGGGATTGATCTAGAGCCTGATGAGGAACTTCAGGAAGCTGGTGCCGAGAGCGGGACTCGAACCCGCACGGGGAATATCCCCTCCTGATTTTAAGTCAGGTATGTCTACCAAATTTCATCATCTCGGCTAGGTGGGCTGGGGCACCAGGATTCGAACCTGGGAATGCCGGATTCAAAGTCCGGAGCCTTACCACTTGGCGACACCCCATTGCTCGCTAGGCAATATGATACAGTATTTTCATGAAAGGCTAGTCATGACTGAAGAACAGAAGAAGTTGAGTCCCGGAGTTCCATACCCTAAGCCCGAGAAGAAGAGCAAGAAGAAAAAGAATGATTCAAGGGACAGCGAGAAGGACGAATAAATGTATCTTGATGAAAATCTCCAGAAATTTTTTCATGGGAAAAAGGGAGCAATTGCCAGGAATGCGCGTATGATGAAGAAATCACAAGCCATCATTGTTCTTCCCATCAAGCCACGGAAACGCATTCCTTTTCGAATGAAGACAAAACGCGTGCTTGCTGAGCCAAAGTACGTGCTGCGTTTTCACAAATCCATGTCTGCACAAGCCCGTCAAGTTGTCATCAAGTACCTGAAGAAATGGCGATCACAGGGAAGCATTGAATCTTTTTCCACAATTGGAAATATTTTGAGTTCGAACTGAAATGATAAGCTACATTGATTTGTATGAATCCATTCATGAAGATGGTCATCTTGTTGGTGTGGCAAGAAACGAAAATTTTCCAACAGGGACATTTTATCCGCAATTTTATGATCATATAGAGAAGCTTGGAGAAAACTGGGCGTTCACGTTTGAATCATTTGCTTACCTTGTTTACGATTTTCCTGGATATAGCATATTGAACCATCGTGAAGCAGGTTTCTCGTCATGTTATCTGTCTCGTTCTGACATGGATCCAAAAGAACTCCCGTTGGAATGGAGACACTTGGCGGTAGCCACGCCCATTTTTTCTCACAGAAATTATTATGTTGGATTCATGAACACTGCCGATACGGTGATCATAAAAGTGTTGGAAAACCCAAGATCTTCCGAAGGACATTTTTTCGTTTTTGGCGAAACCAAATAATTCTGGTAAAGTGTCTTCAGTCAACAGGGTCCTGTGGCGCAATGGTAGCGCAGGGGACTTTTAATCCCTTGGTTGTGGGTTCGACTCCCACCGGGACCACCGTAAGGATAATGTCATGATTGAGTTTTCCATCAAGAAGGTTGTGTACAAACACAAGAAAAACACCAAATCGGAAACAACTGTTTTGTCTTTGGATTTGTCGGAAAAAGAAATCGAGAAAATACTGGAAACAGTGGTTCCCGGAAATTCCAAAGAACTGAGGGAATCATTGTTCTCTGCCATTTCCGAATCAATTTTTTCCCGTGCAGAAAAAGCCATTGGCGAAGAGATTGCCAATGGGGAAATCTGGATGCGCATTCGTGTCTGACAAGGTTACGTGGAGAATTGGCGGGTTAAGATCCGCATCTGTTGGTTCTGCTTGGATTCCTTCTGAAGGAAGAACAGGTTTTTATCGAGGCAAGCGTTTGATTGAGGAACCCAATCACCTAAGCAGGACATTTAGAAAATATTTTTCCCAAGGTCTGAAGGCAAAAGTAGGGGCTCATGAAGACGAGTTGCTCGATCACGACTCCGTTATTGATGCGATCCTGCAATATTCAGACGTTGTGCCAAATCCGTTCGTGGTGAACTTTTTTGTTTCCGGACAAGAATTGCGTCCGTCTCACTGGTTCGTATTGTCCCCCAAGGGCAGGCTGACCTCTCGTGAATCATGGGTCGTGAAATCCGACGTTGATTTGCTTGATTCGCCTGGTATGATTCTGGCGGATGACTGAATTCATGACGGCCCGTAGCTCAGTGGTGAGAGCGCGTATCTTATAAATACGAGGGCATGGGTTCAATTCCCATCGGGCCTACCATTCCAATGAAAGGAATTTGTCGGTGCCAGTAATAAAATTGGAAAACATTACGTGGAACAATCATCCCGAAGGAGTCACGCTTCCTTCCGAAGCAATAATCGAGATAAGTCAGGCAGATTATGCCGAGTCTTTTTCGTCCTCTCTTTTCCGCAATGTTCTAGAGGAATACGCAAACGTTCCAGTTGAAAGCTTCAGCATGGAAGTGATCATGAAAAACGGCCCCGTGTTGAAATACCGCAAGCAGCGGCAAAACGAATTGGTTTTTTCCGGACCGCTTTGGCAATAATTTGCGGACTCATAGCTCAGCGGTTAGAGCGTCTCTCTCATAAAGAGCAGGTCGCAGGTTCAAATCCTGCTGAGTCCACTTGTAAACTGAAAGGAACGGCATTTGACAAATAAGGAAAAAAGTGATCGTGAAAATATTTGCGATTTCATTGATGAGCACTATCAGTATGGTGACCAAGAAAACAATGGAATTCTTCTTGCCGATGGATTTGAGAAGGCATTCGTTGGCGTTGGCGCTGCATATTACAATCCACCTTGCGCCGTGTATGACTACGATAAATGCATTGAGATCCTTCTCGATGGTGGCTTGACTACTTACGAAGAGGCTATAGAATATTTTGAATTCAACGTCATCGGCGCATATGTCGGGCCTCAAACTCCCATTTTCATGCGGAAGTTTGAAGAAGTAAAAAAGTTTTCTTTGTTTGAGAAAGAAGCCCCATGAACAGGTTTATCCTTGATATCGATCCAGTAATTTCTGCGCAATACCATAATGACAAGCACGTTGTGAAAATGATTCTGGAAGAAGCACAGATGCTCAGCACTGCGCATCGCGTGCTTGATGGAACGCCAACCGTTGTTTTTTCTTCCTCTGGGCGAAAAAGCACACAATATGTGCTCAACTCCAATATGAATGATGTGTTTTACAAGGCAACTCATGTCAATCATCCTTGCAACGCTTGGGTCAGGGAAACATCACAGAATTATCAATGGGGTTACTCATTGTTCGTTTCGCTTTTGTCGGAATATACGTATCGATACGGTAAAATTCATGCGACAGAAAACATTGCATGGGCGCTGAAACATCAGCCAAGAAATATTCCCTCGGGACCATTGACTCCTTTCCCTCAAGCAATGCCTGATGAATGCAAGCACTCATCAGATTCTGTTCTTGCCTATCAAAAATACTATGTTCTTCACAAAAATTCGATTGGACATTGGACGAAGAGGGAAACTCCTCAGTTTTTCCTCAATGCGAAGGATTGCAATGTGATATGATTTCCTTGAAATCGGAAGAATACATTGGATCAATCTGGAAAACAAAAACCAAGGGTCATTATGGAAGACTCCGGAAGATTGTGGGATTCAACAAAAACAGTACGTCAGTGCGAGTAAAAGAGCAGGGAAAGATCACTCGTCAACACGCAAGTGTTATTTATTCGATCAACATTGATGTATTTGTTCGGGAACATGATTTCATAAGGAAAAAGTGAAATGGCCAACACCGAAGGTCCGTCATCATTTTTAAACGAGACGGCGCAAAAAGAATTGCAGGAAATCGATCAGATGATTTCCTATGTCATTCTTGAGCATGATCAGCTTGCCAAGGCTGTTCGTGCCGTCATTCCCAATGAAGAGCCTCATGTCATTGTTTTGAACGAGATACTTGAGTGGCTTCGCATTGCTCGTGCAGCAAGGATTGGCGACCTTCGGTACAGGCGCGATATGCTTCTTCCGTATACCAACCAGCAAATCGAGGAAATTTCTCTTGACGAATACATGTTCGAGACTCCGGTTGACATGGAAAGTCTTCTTCGCCGAAGACTTGACGTTGTTTCTTCAGAGAAAGAAAAATTGATTGAATTACCCGTTCAGGTATCTGCAATTCAGATTCCTGAGTCAATCACTGAAACTGTGGAGGAAAATCATGCACAAGCCCCCGTAAAGAAAATGCGTATTCCTGACTGGGTCTCCATTTCGGCAATCGCCGCTGTAGTGAGTTTGGCTGTTTCCATTCTCACATCGTTTTTTCATTAGGAGGAAAAGTCTCATGCAAAGTAATCTCGCGCTTTCGTTGAAACTTCGAAGGAAGCTTGGAGAAACCGCAGATTCATCAAATTTTGCCCCGATCAATATCGACGCGTTGGCAAGAGAATTCAATACGTCCAATACAAGGGTATTGCGTGCAGCACGGGATCTTGAGCGGAAAACGAAGGAAATTCGTCGTCATTATGATACGAACGGAAAGTTGTTTGCCGCCCGACTGTTGCCTCAGTTCTTTGTGCGATTTGACTGGACCGTTAAACCCAAGGAAGCGTTCATTAGAAAGGAAAGCACCGCCGTGAATAACAATGACAACATGGAGTCTGTGATGAATTCCACCAGGAATCCATTTGAAAACAATGTCCGCTCGAATGCGTATGTCCGTCCCATGCTGGACAGCATGTCCGATCATAATTCCAAGAAGCCGTTTCCTTCCCCAGACATGTCGTTGCGAGGAGATACCAACACCGCTGGCGCAACATTCACAGGCGCGAACAACACTATCAAGGCTCCTGTGGACGTGACTGTCAGTGATATGTTGCCCATTATCAGCCAGTACGCATCGGTGCTGTCCACAAATCTTTCCTTGCTGAAGGAACCGCCACAGATTGATCCTGCTGCGCAGACGCTAGTGCGCGAAGCGTTACGTGCACACGAGGCACTAAAGATTGCGTGTTCATTGCTCTCTCCGGAACATCGTTCGAGAGTTTTCGCAGTGTTGCGTGGTATTTAATCATGCCTCCTCTGGTTCCCGGAGAGCCGAGATATCTTTCCAATTCGCAGATTGAGATCCTTCTTGAGTGCACATGGAAGCACAAGCTCAAGTACATCGACGATGTACAAGAAGCAACAAGCGACCATTTGATAATTGGTTCCGCTGTGCACAAAGGAGTGGAAATCTATAGAATTGCTCAAATGGAAAATAGGCTTGGCGATTGGACTGAGAATCAGAGAAATCGCGCAGTCATCGATGCGATGAACAACGAGTTTGATACCCTCCTGTACAATGCTGAAAACGGCATTCCAAAGGAGGGATCGAACATTCAGCCTATGTTTGGTGTCAACTGGTCAAACGGAATGTCCGCTGAAATGGCAAGGAATCTTTGCAAGATGCTCTTGCAAACATATTTCTATCGAGCTGTGGAAAGCGATATACCGGGAACCCCAAAAGTTCCATTGTCCATGATAGACGTTCCGTTGTCTATCGAAGAGGAATTCATGGTTCCCATTCCGGGAACGTCCAACTGGTCTGCCAAGGGTCGTTTTGACATGCGAACCAATACGGCAATAGTGGATTTGAAAACCGCCAAACAGAAGTATTCACAGCCAGAAATGGCCAAGAAAACACAGCCAAGCCTTTACTCTTTTGCTTGGTTGGCCAAATCTGGAGAATTTCTTCCTGAATTCAGGTATCATTTGCTGGTAAAGCCAAACAAGAATGTCTGGTCTGCCTCATCAAGGCAATCTCCTCCTCAGGATATCAATGCTTACCGTGCCGTGGTTCAGCGAACCAGCAGGGATCCGTCTGAGATCCTCTGGTTTCTGGATTATTTGCGTCGCCAGATCCGTCAGATTGAGTCTGGAACGCAGACACAGAGGCAGAACGCAACATGGTGTGAGTATTGTGGCGTGGCGAGCGTATGCAAGCCGTGGCTTGATGAGGGACGTAGACGCGCGTCGGAAGATGTGCTACACTCTCTGCGGGAGCTGGTCAACTCCCGTGACGTAAACACGGAGGAAATTCCTCCGATTGGATTGAAAGGTAACGAAAATGGGTTCTCTAAACAAGATTCTTCTCATCGGCAACGTAGGACGCGATCCGGAGGTCCGGCTATCAAAGAACGGTGATTCAATGGCGACGTTTTCTCTGGCGACTTCCTACGGCTACAAGAGTGGCGAGGGGGAGCGGGATCAGCAGACCGAGTGGCATCGTATTGTGATGTGGCGCAAGCTGGCAGAGCAGGCAGAGAAGTACGTGAAGAAGGGTCGCAAGCTCTATGTTGAGGGACGCGTTCAGACTCGTACGTATGACACACCTGCCGGAGAGAAGAAGTCGATCACCGAGGTGATCGCAGATCGCATGGAGTTTCTTGATCGCCCTGGTGATGTCGAAGACTCCATGGGTTCTCCTGCTCCTTCATATCCTGCACGTCCTGTCGCCGCAGGCAGCGCTTCACGTGGGAGGTCTTCGGGCGGAGTGGCTGCTCCTATTCAGGACATGGATGATCCATTCGCATTTGAAGACCTGCGCAGCTGAGCATTTCTTAGGGTTGTTTGCTGGGGCGAGGCTGACCACCTCGTCCTTTTTTTTTGAAAGGATTTTTTATGACACTGCTGCTGAACATATTGACTGCGTTGACCACATTTTTGGCATTGATTTCTGCAAGAGTGATTGTTTCTTGGCAAAAGTCCTATTCAGACTACAAGACTCAATCAAATCCTGCGAATCAGTTTTTTGCCACGCATTTTCGCCAGTCTCCGTTGCTTCCTCATGAAAACGCAGCGTTGGTAGCAATCAACTACATGGGACAGCAAAACCAAATGATGCTATCTGCATTCTTGTCTACTTATCAAAAAATGATCAATGACATTCTTTCGGATTTGAATGAAAAAAAGGATGAAAAATCCGATAATTATGAAATACTTTGCAAAGACGAATTCATCGAAGATGTCAAGAGGCTCATGGATTCCAGCTCGGAAAAGGTTGTCAAGGAAATGGCAATGTGGGCCACTGAAAATGTAGAGAAATTCAACTTGAGCCTTGGACAAGTCTCAATTGAGACAGAAAGCTCTGCAGACTCGAATCATGCCACAGATGTATTGGTTGTTTTTCATGTCAAGGGAGCAGGAGAAAACGCTTTGCGTTTCCAGTCGGAAGCATCCAGATTTCTTCGAGAGATCGTTTCCAGGAGCGATCATCCTAGCCTTCAGTTTCTCCGCGCTGATGTTCGTTGGCAATAATTTTGGGTTTTGTATCCTGCTGCCTCCATGGGACAGGTCTCTTGGCTTTTGATTTGCTTTGAGGCAGCAGGATATATTTTATGATGTCTGCCCTTCTCATGTACAGTATTTTTTTTGATTGACCTCCAATGAATCTGGCATAAATCTTTCCATACATCGCAGCATCACGCAAGGCAGTCCTGCTTATCCCGTATCGTTTTTGTGCATCTTGTAATGTAAGGATGTCCTGATACGTTTCACCATCTTGTAAAATAACGTTGTTCGCCATATCTTCATAAGTAAGAAATTTCACCATTTTATTCTCCAAGGAATATTGTATGTTGCAGAATGTCCATCAATCAAGCGTAAAAAAATTCATGAAAGCAATGGGACAGCAAACTCCTGAATCATTCTCTCCCGAAACCTTTCCTTATGATCTTCGTTCAAAATTGATTGTCGAGGAAGCAAATGAATTCAAGGAGGCTTGTGAAAAAAAAGATCATGTTGAGATTATAGACGCAATTTGTGATTTGCTGTATGTCACATATGGTGCAGCTATTGCATTGGGAATAGACATTGATCCTTTTTTCAATGAAGTACATCGATCAAACATGTCGAAGCTCGATCCTGAGACAGGGAAACCAATTGTTCGCCATGATGGCAAAATCCTCAAACCTTCAACATATTCTCCTCCCGACATAAGTTGCGTGCTTGAGGATTATATTGGCAAATAGTCTTTCAATGGAGCGTACCATTTGCCTTTGATAAATCCATCTCTGTTTTGTGTTTGCAGGAAAATGTGTGTAGATCTGGTAAATGGAGGGGATTCCCTTTCGTGAATGATTTGTCCATCTTGGTAGTCATTCACGCCAAGAGGTGTTGTCTTTGCTTCAATATTATGAATTTCAATGAACAAGCCCGACGGAGTGGCAATCAATCGTGAAAATCCCGGTTCCCTGTTTTCAAAAAAATTCCTGTCAAGTCGAGAAAGTTCAACCGTGTGTCCATCTTCCCCAATCACTGCCTTGGAAAAAAGCTTATTCAGCGGTTCCCCCTTTTGACTCATCGCTTGTTTGAGACCATCAAGCTGGGCATTGGTATCTACAGAAGGTTGCCGAACCTGTTGCGCAGGCGCAACAGAGGATTTGAGAGGAAAAAGCTCATCCCGTATTTGCATGAGCAATTTGCCAAGGACATTTCGTCCTTGTTGTGTTCCGTCTGCTCGTCCAACATTTGACGCTCCCCAGAAACTGTCTGCACGATTCCATGTCGATGCAACCAAGACATTCGTTCCTGAATCAAGCAGGGCATCAGCAAACGCCTTGTTGTTTTTTGCTTTCAAAAGCAAAATGTTTTTCATGGTTTCCAATTTTCGGTCTTCAAAGGTTGGCTCTCGTTGATCGGGATTTTCTTTCAAATAATCATACACAAAATTACTTATTTGCAATGAAGAAGGATTTTGTGGAAGCGATTCTGTTCCTGGCAGTCCTTTTATTGTTCCTGATAATACTCGTTTGCAAATTTCCGATAGTGATCCATCGGCGTTTTTCTTGAATTTTGCAGCTTGATACAGTGTCTCGGCACTTTTTGCAATCAACCGTTCTTTTGTTACCCTATCTTGAAATGGAATGGGGCTGTCATATAAATTTGAAAATATTGGTTTCCACGCTTGTTTGGTTTCTTCTGAGTTTGGGTAGGTATGAATCCGTGTTATGTCAAGATCATCTTTTGTGTCTGGAATTTCCTCGCCATTCCCTGCCTCATGCGGAAAATTGATATAGCTATCAATTGATGAGTACCACTGACCTGGCTTGTATTCTGCATAGTTCACATTTTTTGTTTGCTTGTAATATTTGATTCCATTTGCCCGATATTCATCATATTGAGTCCGAACAATAGGTGGTGGCGCACCGTTGGCAAAAACTTGTGGTGTTTCATGTTCAACATATACTCCGTGATTTCCTACCATTATCCTTCTTGTTGATGGTTCCAATCCCAAGATATGCTGCATTATCTGCGCATTTGGCACGAGTACTGTTGAGCCGTCTGAATCAATAGTCGATCCCGCAAACGCCGGATTTTTTTGTATAAGGTCCCGCAATCTTCCTTGCCGTATCATGAGTGAAATTGCAGCAAGTTGCTGTGGAGTTTTTCCCGATATTCTTAGATCACTTAAGAATTTTGAATAATAGCCAGTTGCTACGCTTTCATCAAAATGTCTTTGCCAATCAGTTGTAAGAAGTTCTCTTTGAAACCTAGGGTCTTTTACGCTTGGGTGATTCAGCGCATCTTCTACGGTGGGAACTTCAGATTGTGGGCCAATGACTTGTCGAGCAGTAGGAACAGATGCGGTCATTGTTGGTAAGACGAGTTGTGTTGATGGAGTACTTTGTGCACCGCCATCAAAGTCGATGATGTGTGCCTCGTGAGGAGATCCACCAAAAGTATCGATAATATGTTGTCTTGTCGCTGACCATCCTCCTGTTTGCCCAACGCTTCCTTCAACAGGGTTTCCTCGTTCGCCGTTGAGCCCTGAAATGTGAGGCATGGCTACTTTCCATGGTTTTCCGTCAGGACTTGGGTTGTTATCAAGATATTCTTTCAGAGCCGTTATTGCCCTGTTTGTGTCATCTCTTCTTGCTTGATCCCTCCAATGTCTTTTTACAAACAATGATGCAATAGGAGGTCCAAACGGAGTTCCATCAGCCTTTTTTGGCTGATGAACAAAGATACTTCCGGGCGCAGGATCAACATGCCTCCATTTTGCCCCAAACCTCCGCTGAGCGGCAGCAACGGTCATGTTTCGAGGATACAAATACCCTGCTACTGCATCCAAATAATCCGTATCTTTATATTTATCGCGAAAATCCTTGGCAATGCCTGCTCCCATTACAGGAACGCCTGCGCTATTAAGAACAGTATTGCATGTATTCACAATCATGTTATAGCCACCTGACTTTTGAAAATCAGGATTTGTGATGTCTCCCTTGATTCCTTCTTTGACTTCGGGAGAAGAAGCCGGAGCAACAGGAGCAGCCGGAGCACTTTGCTGATTTGTCCGAATTTCGTCGCGTATTTGCATCAGTAGTTTTCCAAGCACATTCCGTCCTTTTTGTCCAGATGGCGTGTCTATTACTCCCCAATAAGGATCACGATTCCCTGTTGACTCTACAATTTGTTCGTTTCCCGTGGCAAGTAGTGCATCCAGAAATTCAGGATGCTGTTCTGCTTTTAATTGAAGAACTCTTTTCATTGATTCTATTTTTTTCACCTCAAATTCGGCGGGAGAGAAAAAAACATCAGGGCTTTGTTGATACAGTAATCTTGATGCGTTTTTTGCATCCCTTGGTTTCATCAAAGCAATTGCTTTTGCTTGTTGGCTTAATCCTCCAGTTTTTGGATCTGGTTTAAGCTTCAGTGCTTGATAAAGAGCTTCAGAAGATGTTGCCAATAATTGTTTTCCAGCGCCATCAGTGTAAAGAATTTTTCCCAAAGAAAAATTTGAAAAAATTGATTTCCAATTTTTTTTGGTTATATTTGCGTGAGGATAATCATGTTGAATTGATGTGTCCTTTGAATTATCCAGTTGATCTGTTATTTGAGGAGAAGCAGACGGAGCGCCCGGATTGCTTACTGGTGTGAGTGGCTCTTCCTTTTGCGAATCCCAATGAGAAATTATTTGATTGAGTCTATCAAAAGCAGGAATTTCTTTTTGAAATATTCCCTTAAGTGCATCCTTGTCTTTTGAAAGATCCAATCCTTCTCGTTCAGCAATTGCTCTCATTGGATGAAGGATGGTATCTTCAAAATATTTTAAAGGCTGATCAGTATTGCCTGTTTCTTTTTGCAATTGACTTATGTGAAAAATATCCGGAATTGGAACTCCAAGTTTGTCAGAAAGTCCTTTCGCAATGATTCTTCTATGACAGAATTTATCTTCATTGGATAAATCTTCAAAGCATGCCATTCCTACTCTTTGTATTGCTGAGTTTTCGTCTTTGATTGCATCAACAGCCGAAGATAATTTGTCGTGAACATTTTCTGGAGTGACATACGAACCAATATTTTTCTCCATTTGCTTTCTTGCTAAACGAGATGAAACACCTCCCTTTTGTTGCTGTATTCTTGCAACATTCAAATGTTCAGCTGTAGGTGTTGAAGCGGCCCAAAAGTCTCTTATTGGCCCCGAAGGAATCTTTGCACCAGCTGCTGATCCACCCAGATCAGGCAAATCAAAAGCAATGTTAACCGCTCTACGTTGTTGCCATTTGCCTGCTGCAGTGCCAGTTCCAGCAGGATGCCCTAACGAAACAGGCAGCACAATACGAGTTGTATCTTCAGATGCGGTTCTGTTTTCATCATGATTTGTCGTGAAAAGCGTGACGCGATGACCTAATGATGGAGAAGGTTCTGAAACATCAGGGTTGAGAGAATCGCCGGATTGTTCCGATTCACCTTCTGATTTTTTGAACACTATATAAACCATTGTTTTTGTCTCCGTTTTTGTTTATTATATCAAAGTATGCTTTGGTATTCTCGGCTGATGGTGAATGCTATACTTTTCATCATGGAGGAACAAATGAAATTTTTTGAAAAAATACCATTTCCATTTAGATTGACAAATTTTCGCAAATCAGAATCTGAGCCGATTGATGCCGAAAAAAACAAGGAAATCATCACTGTTCCGGAAAATAGACAATTCAATTTTCAAAGACTGAATTCAACAGGCAGGCTTTGGAATCCTGATGTAAACTCAAGCCTCTCGCGTCCCCGGGATTTGTTTCCCGTATCCAGTAATATTGTTCATTTTGACACAGAAGAATCTCAGAGAAGCATAAAAAAACCATCTTTTATCCATGGTGGCACTCGATATTTTGCAGGAGCTACGGATAATGGATTTTTGAGTCCAAGAAATGACACAAGTTTTAATCTTGGTTTGCCAACAGGGAAACAAGGATATTCTCCTCAAGCTTTTCGAGACGAAATTCATGCCGAAAGGGAAGAAAAAGCAACAGCCGTTCCGCCAAAGATTGTGTCCATGCAACAGCCCGATGGAGAAATCATAGCTCCAAGTCGATCAGAAGCTTTTGGGACATATGCAGCTGGAGCACTTGGCGGGAATATTGGCGAAGAAAGAACAATGTTTGGACCTCATGGAAATTGGGGAGAAGATGGACTTGGTCCTGAACCAGATGGATACATGCCGGGAGACACTCCGCCAACAAGAGCGGAAATACTTGCAAGAATTCTTCAAAAAGAATACGAAAAAAGGGCAATGGCCAAGCTTTCTCAAGAAGAAGAAGGATCAGTTATTGATAATAGTGGCGTTCCGTTGAGTGATCTTGCCCGAACAGCAGAATTCTATGCCCAGAAATACGCGGACAATCCAAAACATTCACGTTGGAAATTGCGAGAGATGATGCAGCTTCCAGAGGATCGTTCTGAGCAAGCATCATGGCATGCGCAGGTTACAAGAACTCCAACTGATGACTCAGGAAAGCCTTATGATCTCGGAGACAAAAAAGATGGCATTACATATGCTCAGGATATTGCAGACATGATAGAAGCACATTTGCGTGCCACAGGAAAATGGCCACAACAAAGAACAAACGACATTGTGGAGAACTATTCTCCAGAAAATGGTGTATCAAGGAATTTTCTGCTTCAGCAAGAAGCACGCTTAAGAGAAGATTCTGCGCCAGATCTTTCGGATTTTGATGTTGTGCCTCAAGATTCAAGTATCACAGAACCAGAGTCTTCTATTGCGCCTGAGTTTTCTCCAGAACACCTAAATTCATTAAGCATGGAAGAAATGGAAGACCTTATCAATGGCATGGGTCAACCGGTTGTGCCTCAAGATTCAAGTATCACAGAACCAGAATCGTCTATTGCGCCTGAGTTTTCTCCAGAACACCTAAATTCATTAAGCATGCAAGAAATGGAAGACCTTATCAATGGCATGGGTGAATCGAACAGTGATAATGACTCTGAAAATATCATGATGACGCCCACAAATGATTTTCCTCCTGAAGAGGAGGGAGAAACATGGGTATATGATGATGACGGAAATCCGGTAAAAATATATGAATCTGAATAATATATCGCAAATTCCAGGCGTTCATGTTGACAATTATTTTCAAAAAAATATTCATTTCATTAAAAAAATAAAAAAAATACATAAATCAACGTACGATGGATTATCAATAAATGATCGAGAAAAAAATGCAAAAAAGTCGCAAAAAAACATCGTTTCGAAAAAGCAATAATGGTACTGTGCCTGATGCAGCAAATTATAAGATTTACGAAAAATGGATGAAAGAAACCAGAAAATTGGCATTGGAAATAGTTGCAATGCAGTCTGCGATTATGATGATAAATCATGAAAAAGCCGATATGAACAATGATAATTACATAAAGGCATTACAAGTAATAAATCAATATTTTTCCGAAAACCCCAAAGAAGAAAATTTGTGGTTAAGAAATTACGAATTATTATCAAGAGAAATTAGAAAAATATTTCCTTTGGAATCGACAACGTTAAAAACAAAACATAGCGACATATATTCAAGCATAAAAGACATGAAAATTGACAATTCTGTTGTTGCGAACATAATATCAAAATTGTATGAAACGCCAATCGAGCATGAAAAATTTAGCAATATTAGTGAGTATTTGCCTCAGCAACAAACAAACACACCGGTAGCAAACGGTTCTGAAGCCAAATCAAGAGAATATGAAAGTATATTCAGGGTTCCTGAATCGAGATCGGCACAACAAAATGTTGTCGAGTCACGAAGGCAATCAATGCAAGCAATTCCTGATGAAGGATCCAAAACAACAAGCCAGCCTTTTTCGAGAGAGTTTGTGCCTCCTCAATTTGGTTCCGCAAAAACTGACATTGATCAAGTGACACTTCCGAAAAAAACGATTTCTTGGCCAATGTTTCCGGACTTGCCTCCCGTTGATCTTGCCAAGGAATTGCAACAAACATCTATCGAATTTCCGCACGGAATAAACGAGGGTCAAATTTCAAGATTATTCCGTCCTTATGTTGGCAAACAAGGTACTCCGCTTACACATCAAGCACCAATAAGATATTCATTGTTTGCAAACAAAACCGACCGTGGCGCAAAACCAATTTGGTCATTGACACATGACAAGGGAGCAACAAATTTGGTTTCATCCATTGTTGATAAATGGAATGCGTTGGAATCAGGTGGCAAAAAACACGGGGAAGCTCAAATTCTTCCCCAAGAAGAAGATACTCAAGAAGACATGTTTTAATAAAATCGCTTATTTAAGGAATTGTCATGAAGTTGTTCACAAAAATCATTGTTTTTAAAAAGTCTATTGAAGAAGAAAGAGGAAATAATCCTTCGTTATTGTCTGCTTCATATACTCCAGAAACATCTTCAGAAACGACGCATGTTCATCCTCTTGTTGAAAAACTTGCCAATGCCAAGGACAACGCTTCTATCTATTCTGTGTTAATGGAATATTCTAGCAATCCTCAGCATGTAAAGGATATTCCGGATTTTAAAAATCAATGCTTGACAAAATTACGTAGCCTGCATTCATCAAGTGCGGCATCATCAAGTGCGGCATCATCAAGTGCGGCATCATCAAGTGCGGCATCATCAAGTGCGGCATCATCAAGTGCGGCATCATCAAGTGCACCA
>Ga0214923_10000889_pt1 | contig 43992 bp, 15 predicted proteins | sample LL1510_MetaG_FD_177993 | JGI IMG/M metagenome (GOLD analysis project Ga0214923, IMG submission 177993) | Freshwater microbial communities from Lake Lanier, Atlanta, Georgia, United States - LL-1510 | ecosystem: Environmental > Aquatic > Freshwater > Lake | place: USA: Georgia | collected... | reverse complement strand
TCTGTTATATGTGTACCCAATACCTGCATAATTTTTACGCAAAGGTGTACCGCCAAGACGATGCTCTCCACCCATGGTATTATAACTTGTTTGTATCCAACGACTAGGATCTCCTACAGCACCGGTATTAATAAAGTCTTGTTCAGCAACAATGACCTGAACTACTATGTTGTTGTCATCAATTTGTGCAAAATGTCCCATTCATATCTCCTCTACATTTATTGATTTGGTGGCCATTTAATCCATGCTTGCTCATTCTCATCCCATGTGTAATTCCATCCGTCAGTGGGATAAGGTATAGGTGCTATCCACTGCCCAGTTTCGGGATCAATTACCCAACTTGGGATTGGTTTGGGTGGAATGAAAGCGTCTAATACTTCATCATATGTGTAACCAATTTGAGCGAAATTCTTTCTTAATGGAATTCCATCTTCCATGTCATGTCGTCCACTCCTAGTATGCGGATCAGTTTCAATCCAACGACCCGGCTGAGTTTTTACCCATTCAGTATCATCACTTTTAATATCTATTACAATATTATTTTCATCAACTAAAGCATAAACAGCCACGGTGTTCTCCTATAGTAGTTATTTATTGTTATCGTTGACTACAAAAGAATTGTGCCGCTCCAGCGGCACAATTCAATTCGAATGAATAATTAGGCCTGTGCTTCGGTCCAGTTTAAACGTGCTGCAACTGCGGCGTTAACAGCCAACGGTGTAATTACAAGAGTAACTTGGTCAGGGCCATCGGGATATTTGTTTTGATCAGTTACAGTGTTGGTTAAACTCAAGCCACCACCTAAAATACTATTACCTAGGTCACGTACTAAGTTCAAGTCTGTTGTATTGACCGCACCTGAAGCTACAAAGAATGTAAAGATACTTTCGCCACCGCTGATGGCACTGGTTGTACCATGTGTGGCATATTGTGCTAGACTTGATCCGCCCACTGGTGTCCATGTTCCCGGTGTTACAGTAACTCGTGTGTTTAACCATAGCTCTGCACGAACAGCGGCAGTTGTAGTGAAAACGTCAACCGAACGCAAGGTCAATTGCATTCTGTTGATAATTTCTCTAGCACCAAGAATATTGGTTAGACCTTGGTCAACACTAGGTGCCAGACGTATACTAAACACCGGATATCTGACACCAGCCGATGCAAACGTCTGCTGAGCACTTTGACCAAAGTTAAAGATAAATGATTTGTCATCATCATATCTACCGTCCATGACCACTGAACTACCCCAGTGCCCAATTGTAACACCAGCCTGTGGTGCATATAAGGCAACCTGTGTGGGTGCTAAGGCACTAAAGGTAAACGTGTTTGTACTAGCACTTCCTCCCAGATTTGTAAGCTGTGCTGGGCCTGATAAATTTTGTAACGCACGAGTCAGTCCAGTAAATGTTGTACCTGTTTTGCCAGTGTATCTAATATACTCAATGGCTCCACCGATAAATGATGATTGTTTAAGAATTAAAATACCAGCAGATGGAAACTGGCTTGTGTCAGTAACGTTAATAGTACTAGTTTCTGCCGAACTAACTGTGGCAGTGAGTGTGGTAAACGGCCAATTTGTGTTGACTTCGTAGCGTCCTGGCAAGTTTCCTGAACGCATGTACGCTTCAGTATTTCGACCGGCGTTGACAATTCTATGAGCATAGCGTACTTCACCTCGCTGGTCTTTGACGCCAAATCGAATAGCTCCAGCACCATACCAGCTGTAGTCAATGTACCACATCTGCATTCTTAGAACATCTAAAGTAAATCCACTTACACCAGTTCCGTCTAAACGATCAATGTTAAATTGAGTTTGTGGGATTCTAGTGTTGACAGTTTTACTCATTGTCACCTGCGATGGGAAAGCAATATTTGTCCCACGATACTCAGGCTGAATTACCAGCTGCGTGTCATTAAGGATATTATCTACCGTATAAGTCATACCCCTGATAACAATATTATCACCAGGAATTAATTGTTTAGAAAACACACTATTATTTGCAGTTACAAGACAATTACCAGAATTTAGTGTGGTAATAACTCCTGACAATTGGTTTGTGCTGCTTCTTAAGACAGCGTAAACTTGTTGTCCATCATATTCCCAATAAAATCCGTTTTGACTGTCAAACATGCCAACACGAATAGTTGATCCATACCAGTTTTGTGCTTGTACGTTAATTGGAAATCCTAGTGTAGGACTTGTGCTTGGTGCCGAGTTGGCTGTGTACTGTAACTGTAATAGATTCGGAGTATTGGTCACTGTGAACACACCATTATAAGCAGTGTCCGTGGCACCACTTACACGAATTATGGTGTTAGCACCGATGTTGTGCGGTAAACGGCAACTTGCTGTAACAGTTGTACCAATAGCGGTCAAATTGTCGACAAAAAACGGGGGACTAAAATTTGAACCTGTACTAAACTGCATGCCTTTACCAGACTGGTAACGGAAGTAACGACGTGTCTGACGAACGGTTTGATTACCGTTGTATGGTGTACCACAAGTAAAGTTAACACCACCGTCCCAGGGTCTGTGAATACTGGACCCATATGTTCTTGGGAATAAGGTATTACATGATGCAAATAATGTTGTGGCAACAGCTGAAGAAGTTGTATAACCTGTTCCACCCATGTACACCTGAACTGCGGTAACAGCACCCGATGCACCGACGGACATGATTTTTGCCATTGCATTAGACCCACCACCCGAGATATTAACAACGTCGCCGGATAGGTATGAGGAACCTGCTGCGTTGATAGTTACCGATGTAACAATACCGTTTACTGCTATAGTGTTTAGGGTCAAACCTGAACCCGGAGCTGTTACACTAATGGTTCCTGTTGGTGCGTTGATTACATCAAACGCAAAGGTATTAACAGTAGGAGTGTTCCTAATGGTCCAAACACCGTTTGGAGCATTTGTGGTAGCTGTAAGACCAACAACAAATATAGCATTACCAGCATTAAGTCCATGAGGTTGAATTGTAGTACAAGTTACCACAGTTCCCGAGTAAGTAAAAGCTACTCCAGCTGTGGCACTGAGTGTGATCCCCGCTAAACTAAAAAAACTACCAACCCAAACATAAGTTTTTGTATTATCATAGATTGTTTGATTTAAAACATTTTGTAACGCGACATAGGTAAAATTAGTGTTTGTAGTAACTGAAGATGGTAAAAACCATCCGTTAGCATTAGGGTCAATTGAGTCCTGAATAAAAATTGGGGTGCTTGTGGTAATACCTGTTGTGTTGTTAATACTAACAGTAACCACACGAGTACCAGCACCGGCAATATTGGTAATCTGATAGCTACCACTAGCATTTAAAAAGTTAACAGCCTGGTTCACGTTAGTAATCGGATTTGTAGCATCATAAAACGCACTAGGCCTATTGTTTGTCAACGTAATGGTTTCCCACTTGGTGGGCTGGGTACCATATTCAAAGTCAGTGTCAATTAAGGCCTGTGGAGAACTGGTACGAAACTTTGTAACTGGATCCATCATTACTTCAGCTGGATACATTAACTCTGTTACTTCATCAACTATAATACTGAGTTTATCAGCATTGGCCATTGATGTGGTATTGTAGTTAAGCACAATGGTTGTTGACTCGTTAAGAGTCGTTGGATCAACCAGTGGAGTATATGCTGTTGCAGTTAAATTTGGATCTGCAAAGTTATAAATTACTGTATTTCTTGTGACATTGAGAATGAGAACTAATGTTTCTCTGCGAATCATTTTTCCATTTATAACAATGGTTCTTGTTGACGCATTAAATGTATAATTCTCACCAATTACTCTTTTGGCCATAATTTATTCCTGTTATTCTTGCTAGTTATTATTCGCTGGGTGTTGAATCTGGTTCAATGGGTGTTCCGGGAACTGGATTTAACCAACTGATATCATCAGTGGCTAATTTGTGTTTCACAGCAAAAATAATTCTACCCTGGTAATTTACCACATGACCATCATCACCGGTCAAGCGAGCACAACGCTCTAAAGCCTCGCTAAAAGACATGTTTCCTACTTCGTAAAACCAAAAATGATCGGGAAAAATGTTATTTAATTCATTGTACATGTCGAATCTCCGTAATTTAACATTATTTATTATTTATGTTAGGCGGATATAATTAAGTCCAGAATGTCACAGGATCTTTCTTACGCTGCGAAATATCCTGTAGTCCATGTAGTGCATTGGCCGGTAGTTTAAATAACTCTAATTTACCCATGAATGGTGGTGCTCTTCTATCTTCAACCAGTGCCAGTTGCCAATTAAATGTCACCGACATACCCCGTTGACGTAATTCTAATCGTCCGGTTTGACGTCGGTCCTCTACATCTTTGAGAACGGTAAAGCGTCGCTCAATGCTTGGGAAGTATCTAGCATCTAGTCTATTGACTAGATCTATAACCTCACTCATAGAGATTTTAGGAAACTCTAACCTAAATACTGTGTCTAGTTTGCCAGTTTCTATTAATTGCGTTCTAGCAACTTCCATTCTGCCTGTGGGCAGTAAATTGACAGAAGCCGTGCCTCTGACCTGCTGGAACGCTCGTTGCAATAGGTTAACTCTTTGATCTAATGTAAAGTTAGCCCATTGATCATTGATATTGCCTTTCTTTAAGCCTAAAGCAAAGATAGCACCTAGACTTTGGCGTAATCTTAATGAATGCCCTTGTTTATCATCGGCCAAAAAGTCACCATTGCCTACCATCTCCGGTCCCTGTAATGCCCTTCTAGATACGCCTTTGAAGCCAGGAGCTCTTTGAGCAAAATAGAGTAGATCTCTAGGTTTATTGTTTATTGAACTTGTTAAAACACGGTAGTTGGCCTGCGAAATCACAGCATTACCAGTAGTGAACGAAACGTTAGACGCAAATGGATAGGCTACGCCAGTGCCATAGATAATCCTAACAGCACCACCACCACCTGAACCACCACTGACATAATAGTTGAACAATGTACCAATTGGTCCACCGCCCGAACCACCACCTCCATATAAGCCACCAGGTTGACCGTTTCTTGGAACGAATTCCAAGAAAGTTTGACCATTTAGACCTGATGTACCACCTGAACCTCCGGTGCCGCCAGTATATGCTGATCCAACATAGGCATTGCCATTCCATGAAGCTCTTGCTATTCTTACATTGCTGAAAGCACCAAACACTTGATTACCTGAGTATAAAGAACTATCAAAATAAACAATGTTATTGAGTCCATAAAACGGACTAGTATAAAGTAATCTAGAACCATTATAATGTCGTATAAATCCGTCTCTGTCATATACAACATAGAATTTTGTTGCCGTAGAGAACGAACCACTTAGGTTAACTTCTGCGCCATTATGGTGTACTGAATATGCATCATTTCTATATGGATAAGCAGCATAGTCTATGGTATCATAACTAGCATTTGTTGTAGGATCAGCATTCCAACCAATCATAGAATATCCCACACCATTGTCACCGGGACCCCCGGATAATTTATTAAATTCTATGGTACAAGGTGCTGTAAAAGGTTGTAACGAATATACCGACGCATCCCAGGCATCATTGGCAGCGGCACGATACATAGTAAATTCACCAGTTATAATATTGGCAGTGGTACTGCGTGTCTGCAACCTTACATGACTTATGTAACTGGCTTCATTAGTGATTCCTTCGTCGGGACCAATATAATGTGCTAGAGTAATGTTTGCTGTGGTATGGTTAATCCATCCCGTGTCTACATAAAAGTATCCATTGGCACCATCACCACGATTTCCGCCCCAGGGAGCATAACTGTAGCCATTGTATGTTCTCCAAGAAAAATTTCCGCCATTGGCACTATTAGCACCGCAAAGATTAGTTGTTATAGAGCTGGCTCCTGCTGCGTTCCAAACTTTAGTAAACTGCAGATATCTCACACCATCTACATCAAACAAACTTGTTTCATTGTCAACACTGTCTACAAAGTGCCAATAAAAACTATATCTTACCTGCGTATGTTGAGGCAGTGCGTTAGAAAAAAAGTAAAACCATGTTGCCGGAACGTAGCCGTGTGCTGTGGTTGGGCCTAGTCCACCCATTTCAGACATGTAAAAGACTGTGTTAGGACTCCAACTTGGTAAATTTATATTAGCATCATTGCCTTCATAATAATCATTTACAGTGGTTATATTAACTGCACCCGAAGTAAGATAGGTCACTGGTTCATAAGTAATTGATGATAAATTACCTGTTGATGTTACAGTTCCTGCAAGACCACTGTTTCCTTGGAAAAATAATCCAACACCACCACCACCGCCTCCAGAAGATCCGGTGTAATCATAAATTGACGGGCTAGCGATGGCACCGTAGCCGCCACCCCCACCCCCGCCCTGTCCCGATGATGCATAAAATACCACTGAGCTTTCACTACTTGCATCACCGCCTCGTCCTCCATTTCCTCCGTATCCCCCGGCACCCCCACCGCCGGCACCACCCCTGTACCCGATGCCCGACCAAGTTCCACCGTTGCCCCCAGTTCCACCACCATCACCAATGAACGAACCACCAGTATTAACTGTGTTGCCTGTCAGGACGATTCGTCCACCTCCGGCCCCACCGAAACCTGCAATGGTTGTATTACTACCAAACCAGCTTGCACCACCATTGTCTCCTGCTGCAAAGTTACTACCAACACCTCCGCTGCCGCCGCCCCCAACTTGCACTGTATAATTATTTCCAGGAACAACAGAGACATTACCCCATCCTAGGCCACCACCCCCGCCACCTTCGCCATTATTGGAACCACCGCCCCCGCCTCCGATGGCCACAACACTGACTCTTGTTACTCCCGGGGGAGCAGTCCATAGGTAAGTGCCGGGAATAGTATAAATTTGTTGACCTCGTCTTAACTCCCTACCAAAAGCATCATCTAAATCAGATACTAGATCAGTGTAAGATTTAATAGGTTCTTGATGAGAAATCTGTGTACTGTAAACATATAAAGGTTTTGCATTAAATCCCGGTGCTATGGTTGAATACCAGTAACGACCAAGAGCAGTTTCTCTAGTGATTGGTGCAGCATTAGGGAATAAAATTCTGTTACTTGATTCAATGGCTAGATTACCACGCATGTTATGCCCAGGATCAGGTAACATTGCTTGAAATACATTATCCTTGTTGCCATAGAGTCTGGGACTTAGATCTAAATAATATAAAAGTTCTCGTGAATTTGTAGGTCTTGTCGTAGGTTTAACCAATGTCTTAGGATAAACTAATCCGTAATCCTTTTCTATGTAAACCGTGGCACCGACATTAGCGAAGAATACGTTAGCGGTAACTGAACTATTGGTTGAAACCAGAACAGTTGTTACCACACTATACCCTGTTGTTGTATCAATTAATCTTACATTAGAGTTTACAGCAAATGGGGCAGCATCTTGGTAAGCAAAAGAAATTGTTGTTACATTACCAGTATTCCTAGTGAAACTAGATAGAATGTCCACGTCATCAGTATAAAAAACTTCGGTATTACCAACAGGAGTAGTATTGATACCAGTTACTAAAAGACGGAAATCTCCGGGTATAGATCGGTCGATTTGAGGCGACAAAGACTGGAAAATACCCAAATTTGATGATATATTTTCGCCTAAATTGCGATCAATAAACAGTTTTACAGTTGTTTGGTTTTCTCTTAATCTTGACGCAATTAATCTTTCTTGTGGAGTTGATGCTGTACGCCAATCTACAAAAGGACCAAGTTGAGCTATAGGTTTAACAAATGATCCCAAATTCTGTATAGTCATCCCACCGCTGCGTGGGTTAGTTGGAAATCCTGTAGGCGTATTAAATGTTACATTGTTTATGTCTGCACTAATAACAGTAGCCGTGGCCGTAAAACCTGTGTCAAGTTCACGTATTAGAATTACGTCACCGGCATCATAACGATCAAAATACTGCATCCTTATTGAGGATGTTTCGTCTCTCCTAGCAACGTATTGATCATAAGAAAGTCCGGTTTTAATATTATTAACTGTTGGGAAACCATAAGCCGTTAATCCTATATTTGCCGATGAACTTGTATTTTTTGTTACAATGTCGTTGTCTGTAAAACTTAAAACTATGACAGAACCAGGGTCAAGACTGGTAGCAACATTAGCACCACTGGTCCCAACTGTGGAGGTTGTTAGTGTGTTATTAGACGGAGGGACAAAGTTACCGCTATAAAGAGCACGATTAGTTATTCTAAAATTAGAAATGTATCCTTTAAAATAACCCGTGTTTACTGGGGTATCGTATATAAACGGCTCAAATGAATCAATTCTATTAGGCATATATTAATTTATGCAGATTAAGGTATTATAATACTTCCGCTACTGGTGAAGACATAGTAGTACCATCCTCCATTATATACCAATTGCCCACCGCCAGTAAGTGTAAAAGCTGGGGTGTTGGTATCTCTTCTTAATACCACGACACCGCTACCACCTGCACCACCTGCGCCCAATCCGGAAGAACTTTGTCCGCCACCGCCACCCCCGGTATTTGTACCACCAGAACCTCCATTATCGTTGGAACCATTAGCACTAGCATTTCCGCCACCGCCTAAACCACCGTTGCCAGGTGTGATTGATCCAACGATGCCACCTCCACCTCCACCAGAGAAGTAACCATTGCTGCCTATTGCCGGACCACTACCAGTGGCAATCTGATTGATCCAGCTAGAGTAAGCATTAGTTCCTATGCCCCCGGTGACGCCACTACCTGCTGCTCCAGCACCGCCACCACCGCCCGAAAAACTTCCGCTGCCGCCTCCGCCATCCCCCGGAGCACCGTTATTACCTTGCCCGGCAATACCGGTACCAGCAGTGATCGTAACGACAGCACCACCACCACCAGAACCACCACTTCCGCCTGATGTACCTCTACTGTTACCACCTGCCCCACCTGTTGCAGCAATACTTACTTGCGGTCCAGAGATTCCTGAATTTCCTCCTTGACCGCCTCGCTGTGAAGTTGTTGTAGCACCAGAACCACCATTACCAACTGTTATTGAGTATGTTTGTCCTACATATAGCTTAGTGGACCCACCAAGAACACCACCAGCTCCTCCACCTCCTCCACAGTCTCTGCCACCACCTCCTCCTCCAGCAACCAGAAGATAACTTATCGTGTAGCTTGGATCTTCTACGTTAACTGTTGGTGATGTTGCTAGTATTGGACCAGATGTGCTGTAAGAACGTAACTGAATTATTATAGTCTCTATAGCAGAGTCACCAGAATTAGAAGTTGTTGTTAAGGATAATGTACCAGTGCCCGATGACGTATTTCCAGTAATTACTACGTTACCGCTGTTAACACCGCTGGTAAAGTCTGAGGCATTTGTAGTACCAGCGTTAGTCCAATAATAAGTGCCGGGTATTACATTAGCTGTAGTAAATGTGAATGTAACTAAACCACCTTCACTTATTAAATTAGCACTAGGAGTTATACTGTAAATACCTTCTAATATTGTCACAGTATTTGCAGTTCCAATGATTGGCCCTGAAACTGAATCACGGCGTATATTGATAATTACTGTTTCGTTTGATTCGCCACCACCGTCTTGATAGGTGGTTAACGATAATGTCGCTGCATTTCCTGTTACGGTAAGTGAACCTGAATTAACATTTTCAATGAAATCTGCTGCTGATGTAGTGCCGCTGTTGGTCCAGTAAAGCAAGTTACCATTTGGTACATTTGGTGCTGTAATGTTATATGTTATTATGTTACCTTCAAATACATTTACAGGATTACCAGCAATTTCTATAGAAATTGCACTACTTGAATCTATTACAGTCACAGCCGTTGATACAGCTAGATCATTTGTTGTCTGTGCTAGTCTTATTGCCATTACAATTGTTTCAGATGCCTCGGTGGTGTAGTCATTTAATAAAGTTACATTAAATGAACCTGTATTATTATTGATTATAAAAGTTCCGAAATTAGTATTTTCAATAAAGTCTGTGACACCAGAAATAGTTCCGGTGTTTACCCAATACAATGTAGTACCATTGGCAACTCCAGTTGTGTTAACAGTAAATGAAACAGTGCTACCTTCGTTAGCAATGGAAACATTAGGAGTAACTGAGACTGTGGTTACATTGGTTGTCAAATTACCCGAAGTTGTAAATACATGGTATACATACCCGCTATCTAAAAATATATTGCCTCCTACGGCTAAAGGATTTGCTGCTAAGTATCGTAAAGCGAATAAACCCGATCCACCACGAGCACCACCTTCATAACCAGTAATAGCTATACCTCCCCCACCGCCACTGCCTGTGTTAGGTGTACCCGGGGTCGATAATACACCGTTACTAGCACCAGTTCCACCTCCACCACTTCCGCCGCCTGCAGTCGACGCTCCACCACCGCCTGCCAGTGTTCCTGACATCCCTCCAATTGTACCTAGAGGATTTGTTCGACCGGCACCACCTGGACCGTTTTGAGCATTTGATCCTGCAGCTCCGGCACCACCACCACCACCGTAGTTTGTATAATTAGCTCCGGGAAATCCTCCATTATTACCATAACCGTATCCATAAGTACTAAATTGTAGGGTATCATTGCCCGGAGGACCATCTAAAACTTTATTACCACCTCCGCCACTACCGCCCGGACCACCGTTGCCTCCGCTTCCGCCACCTGCGCCGCCTCCCATAGCCGTACGGCTAAAGTTAGGACCGGTAACTTTTGTATCACTACCGATTTGGCCAGAATTACCACCATTACCAACTGTGACCGTATATACTTGATTCAAGCTCAAATTAACGTTAAACAGTTCAACCATACCACCAGCCCCACCTCCACCTGCGTTAGCAGATCCAACCCATGCCGTACCACCACCACCTCCACCTCCAACCATTACAATGTCAATACCAGCAATAACTCCGTTATCTAAAATTGTTACTACCGGAGAGGTACCTAAAATCAGTCCTTGATTATGAATAGCTCTTACTCTAATTTGTAATGTCTTATTACCATCTGCAAGCGTATCAACAACACCTGTTTTAGTAAAACTAGCAGAATTATTAATAATGACAAGATTACCATTCAAACTGAGATCGGTGAAATCTGCACTCACCGCAGTTCCGATGTTCTCCCAGTATACAACTGTATTATCGGGTATGTTTTGTGTAACAATACTAAATGTCACAGTGCCTTCTTCTGTCATTGACAATGTTGACGGCGTAATCACAGCTGACGAATTAGAATTAATATATATTGTGTTTGAGGTTTTAAAAACTGTGCTTGTCAAACTTCTCGCTCGCAACTGCAAAACGAAATTCTCTAATATTTCGTCCGAGTCCACAACTGGAGTAACTCTTACCGTGGCAGTATTGTTTGTGAAAGTAGTAGTGCCACTTGCTGCAGAAAGGTCTCCACTTACCGCTGAACCTGTTGTAGTCCAATACAAAGTAGTTCCGTTTTGAACCGCAGCGTTTAAAGTAAAAACAATTTCTGTTCCCTCATTGTAAACTAATTGTGGAGTTGAAATTGTAATATTTGCACCAGATATAGGTAAACTTTCAACCACAGTCACTGGGCTAGAAGTTGCTAAAACTAGACCTGATGGACTATTTTGTCTAACATCCACGACTAGACGTTTGTTAGGTTCAAAAATAGAATCTTCATCAGTAAGAATAGCAAATGAACCAGAGGTTACAAGCGATCCCTCAACACCGCCAACGACAAATGATCCAGATCCACCACCTCCGGCTAAATCACCACTTCCTACGTTACCACTTATTGAATTCACTGTCCAATATAACGTAGTACCCGAAGCAATACGGTAACAATTCACATTGTAGACTATAATATCACCTTCGATAATAGCATTGCCGGTGGGTTCCGCTGTCACTAGCTGTCCTGCTAAAATACCTGTGGTTGTATACGTATGGATGGTATATTCACCCAATGAGGATATATTTCCACCAAAAAACGCTTGCGATCCAAAATATCTAATAACCACCATGCCCGAGCCACCATTGCCGCCGTTATTAGTAATATTATAGTGTGAGCCTCCACCACCGCCTCCACCAGTGTAAGTACCACCGTTGCCACCAGGAACGTTTGTTTGAGCACCAGTAGTACCAACCGTACCATTGCCAGCGAAATTGATTCCATTCCTATCGCCCGCACCATCAGTGGTTGATGTAACAGTAGATCTTGGTGCACCTCCACCTCCACCGCCAATACCTCCATTACCGCCAAAGCCCGAATAGCCAGCACCACCACCGCCACCAGACCAAAAATATGTTACACCTAGAATATTGCTACTGAAACCAGACCCACCATGAGCAGGGTTAGTAGTCCCTGCACTGGTAGCACCACCTCCGCCTGCTGGATACCATTGACCAGCAGAAAAACCTCCGGGGAATCCCTGTCCTTGTATACTGTTTCCAAAATTAGCCCATTGTCCTGCAGCACCTCCCCCGGAACCACCCTGACTAGGTCTAGTGTCTGTGGTGATGACATCATGTGTAGTACCGCCAGCACCACCACCTACTGCTATTCTTGAACCACCCACGTTGTATAAAGGTTCTATAGGGTATCTTATAATGACAAGACCTCCGGTACCACCACCACTGACGCCTCCAGGATTACCGGCATTACCAAATCGTAGCGGGTTAGATGAGTCGCCAGGTGTTGTAAAAGATCCGGCAGTCAAAACGCCATTAACTATAAGCGGAGAAATGTATCCACTGCCGCCTCCGCCTCCGCCCATGGTATTAGGTTCCGAATAACCACCACCGGATCCACCATACCAACCTCCACCTCCTCCGCCACCATACGAATTCACACGACTATTGCCACCTTGTAGAGGTCCTTGAAAGCCCACGAGATTAACGCTGTCTGAGCTAGCATCTGCACCCGGACCCGACGAAGTTCCCCCTTGGCCACGGTAGCTGGTTTTTCCATCATATGGACTAACACCATCTTGTCCGTTTAAAGCACCGCCAGCTCCACCTTGGTTTCCGGTACCGGCTCGACTTGATCCACCACCTCCACCACCAGAGGCTATTAACAGAGCACCTTCTTGTGAAAATCCTCCTACAAATATTCCACTGAGACCACCACCTCCACCCCCATAGCTGTTATCAACCCCGTTGGCACAGGCACTGCCACCACCGCCCACGGTTTGATTGGTCCCTGCTGTGTAGTTACCACCACCACCGACTACAACTATATATTGCCTTCCAGCTTGCAAAGCTAGTTCACCACGAGCTGCACCACCAGCACCGCCCGACGATCCTTGTCCCCATCCACCGGGCCTACCCCCGGCACCACCCCCGCCCCACATAAAAATTTCGATCCTGTCAGTGCCGGCTTGGTCAACGGTAAATGTAATAGTACCACTTGTTAAAATATGTACGTTATACATTCTACCGGCAATGTTTGATTGAATAGGAGTGAATTGGTTAGGAGCTGTGGTTTGAGTAAACAGCCCGTTCCCACGTAATCTATTAACAACAAACGGTAAAGCTGAAAATTTAGTAGTACCAAAAAAGGGATTGAATTGAGAACTAACTACCGAATTTGTATTAGTTACAGCTAAATTAGCATTACCTCGGTCTTGCGTAACAGATGATGTACTACACAATAAAATACTTGTGTTGGCTATTGATGTTAATGGTAAAGTAGGAAAAGAATTAACACCGCCAAAAACGTAAACCTCTGTGTTTGCTACAAATCTAAAATTTGAACAGTAAAATTGTGGGCTGTTACTGCCGGCAGCATCTGAGCCTATTCTAACATATAACGGATTATAACCTGTAGTATTTTGTACAACAAATATTCCTAAGCCGTTGACAAATACATTAATTATTCCTGTTACTGTTCTTTGGATAGCAAAATGATTCCATCTATCTTTAAAAGTGTAGAATGGCCAACTAAATGGACCAGTTAAGTTAACAAGACCCGAGTAGGTTGCCCCCATTAGTACAATATTAAGTGCTGTAAAATTTGAAGTTGTATAAATGGCAAATACATTTGTGGCCCCGCTGGCCACTGTGAACAATGGACCGTCAGATCCACCAGCTATGTAAAACCATCCCTCAACACATGCAGCAGTTGATGTTGGCATATTAATGCTGGACGAACTAGTTATATAATCATCTCCATCAAAACTAGCTGAGAATGCATTAGCTGAGAATAAAGACTCATTATAGGTTATTATTGCACTGGAACCACCATTACTACCACGGGGCACTCTTGTGCCGGCTACAGCCCCAGTTCCACCTGCTCCGACAATCACACCATGAGAAAAATCAGTGCTAACAGTAATATTTCCTGTTAGTATTCCGCCACCTCCGCCTCCGCCTCCCATATCTGACCCGCCACCGCCACCTCCAGCTACAATTAAATACTCGACATTAATTTGGCTTACAATTCTTAACTTTACTGCTATAGTTGTAGCGGTTAAACCATTGTCAATATGCACAGAAAACACCGGCGTTTCTGTAATGCCCAATAAATTTGTTCTATTTCTAAAATACCCAGCACTGTCAATGTAGATATAATTTGGATTTCCACTAAGTGAATATCTAACTGGTAATGCCAATGGGTCGATACCGATGACAGGTACCACGCTTCTTCCACGCTCATTTGATGGCATTTCGTAAACATATACAATGTTATCTGGCATTTTATTATATATTGCTCACGAAAGTAAATGTCGGGGAAGGTGCACCAGCATAACCAATTCTTAATTGTGAATTACCACTTGGTAACATAACTTGATTAGACCCAACAATGGCCTGTTGTACTCCATTAAAATATATATTTACTTGATTATTTTGTGCTACTATTGCTAAATGGGTTATTACACTAGTGCTTAATGTATTCACTGTATTAAAAAATAATTGTACTTCGTTTACGCCTTTGTTAGTAGAGAAAAAGTCTGTGGATCTCGGATAGACCACGCCAACGCAGACCTGTAACTGACTATTTAAATATATGTCGACCTTATCTCTATAAAGAGTTGTAGTATTACTCCATAGACTTGTTATGACCTGCAATGACGTCATAGCCATTGGCCTTATAAACATTTCTATGGTTACGGGTGTAGTACCAAATCCCAAACTTGCTGAAGGCACAGTTTCGATATAATCTTGATACCCATCAAAGTATACAGCAGGGCTTTCCAATTTAACCACTGGATTTATTGTTACAGTCTGTGTAGGCATTGTATTGCCAGCTGTAATAGTTAATATATCGTTGTCGTCTAGGTACAATTGTACAAGATCGTTGGTGAATCCTGACTGACCCAAAACTTCCATAGGTGGTAAAGAAATATTTTCGTTTATGTATTTGTTTAATCCACCTGTGCTTTTTCTCAAAGGCCTGTCATTAGGGTCAGCAAATATTGCGTACTTGATATTTGTAAATGTATCAACAAAATTTATTTTACCTAAGTTGTCAGCTACAAAACCCATATTGACTCTAAGTTTTGAATATCCGGGTTTTAATGATTGTGCCTCATTTGGAGGAGTAACAAGTTTGATTTTCATAAACGCTCGTGCTACCCGACTCAAATGTCCTTCAGCACCAGTTACAGAAAATTTGGTCGGAACTCGCAACGGAATAGGACGATAATAATTTTTTTCAATATGACTGCTAATGGGCATTGCGACATTGGCCATAGCCAACCTGCCCAATCTTGCTGTTAATCTTAACGTACGATCACCATCACCGACTAAAGATGTAAAACGGCGTTGCAGACTGTCTGCCACAGGGGTTAAGAAACTTTGAAACTGTGTTGTAACTTTCTTATCTAAGTTTCCAATCTTCTGAGTTGCGAAATAATTAGTAGAATCTAAAGCATCTAAGAATACATTAGTATTAATGAATTGTGTTCGATATACAGGTTTTAATAAATCTATTAATAAACGTTCAGAAGGTGTGTAACTTGACTTCGAAGTTAATGTTGTAACATTGGCCATGTTATTTCTTGTGATCGATACTGTGTTAGATTCGATTCTAAGTACTTGACTTTTATCAATGTAATACCATTGTGTATTAATTCTTTTTTCAACAAGTCCAATTCTTCTTCTTACATCTTCCCCTTCATAACCAGCAATATTTTCAGGCTTTATTAATTGTCTTGCTTGTCCTACAATAAAAAATGTATTATATCTATCTGCTGGTAATAATTTGATCTTGTCTAGATTTAATTGTGCGAAGGACAGTAAAGTTTCTTTAGGATGAACGGCAAAGATACGTGCCTTGGGTATTTGATCCAGTATGTTAAACTTTTGTCTACTATCTGGGATTTCAGCAAAGCGAGAGAACCGGAAGGGAGAATCAATTTGAGCTAAACTACGTCTAAGATCTGGTGCCTCGTTAAATCTTAGATTCAATCTCGGAGTATCGTTCAGAGTAAAGTTAGTTATTGTTAATGGCAATCCTGCCAACTTATTGATCAGCGTTAACTCTGCTACATCAAGAAAATATCTATAATTTGTTATATCCCTATCTGATATAAACCTAACCCTTGTTGAATAAGCTTCTGTGGTATTACGAATTTCTACCCCGGTCGCTAATTTAACAATTTGCTTTTGTAGTAGCGAGGTCAAAGTAAACTTAGGTCCTAACCCTTCACGTAAAAATATTCTTATCGACGGCGGGCTAAAGTTGTGTATGTGTAATTTGCTTTCTAAGTTAATTCCACGTAGATTATATAAAGGATTTCTTACGTTTCCTACAGAGAGTTTTTGTGCTACATCTCGATAAACACCAGAATTATCTCTTAATTTTCCACCTGTTCTAGTAAACGAAGCCGATGGAATAGTGTCAACTGGTCTCGAATCAACAACACGGTAGTCGGGATTATCAGACCCCAGGACTTTAGTGGCACGGTAAGGTACACCGAAATATGTTGAAATATAATAGTTTACTCTTGAAGAACCTACATTTCCGGCAAAGAAATATAATCTTGCATCATTTAAAATCTTATCTTGAGAGTATATGCTACCTGATGTTTTCGCAAGAATAACCAATTTTTCCGATATGTAATCCGAAGTTGCTATTGTTACTGTTCTAGTAGTGCAGGCCGAGACGGTATAAGTTTTAATTAAGCCAGTTGCTGAATCAGTTAGCCGTATAGTTTCTCCAGCTAGATACGGTGGAAAGAGTTGTTCAGGTATATATAAAATTTTAGTTGAAGAAGTTGTTACATTAGTAGTAAACAAATCTAAATCAAACTGATAAGACCCAGCGGTGTCATACGTTATAGTACTTACACCTAAAATGTTGATTATAGGAGGAAAATCAAATTCAGTGTCGATGTAGTCTGTTAGATTTCCCGAAACTGCCGAAATAGGTCCTGAAGATAAACTTGTTAAACCCAGTGATGCAGCCGAGAATGATTGTGTGCTGTTGTAGTCTGTGGCAGCGGTGCCCAATTCTAATTGTGGCCAATATAGGTCGACCGACCCTGTACTAGACCTATCATCAACAAGATTGACTTTAACTAACGTACAAGTGGGACCGGTTGTGAAAGGAACAACTATTCGTGACCACGTATCCGTAAATTGCTGAGTACCAGCAGTGGTAAGATTCCCGAAGTAGTTTGTAGATTGAACAATGTTTGATGATGTAGTTGCATCGATTATTCTATAAAAAACATTGCTAGCTGTCACTGAAAGAGGTGTATTTTCCGACGAGCTAAAAACTAGATTCTCTACTCCAGTTAAATTTCCACCAACAGTATAAAACGATGAATCTAAATAAAATATTTGATTTGAATCAACAAAACTGAATAAAATCGTATTATTAACTAAAAAACTAACATTAGTGCCATCATAAATTATCGAATAAACACTGGCCGTAGTTTTTTTAAGATTCGTAAATGTTATTGCCGAACCCCAGGGAACTTGTGCGTTTCCAAAAAATCTTTCAATAATTACATTGCCATTTGCATTTCCATCAAATCTGAAAGCATAATCAAGACTCAATGATGTCCTATCTGCTAGTGGATCTTTATTAAGTCCTATTGAAAAATAATTAGATGGTTGTGCGGTGAACGACAGGTAAGCAGTCCTAAATCCTTGGGTAGATGATAATTGCCCATCTAATATATTAGCATTACCTGAGGCTTTATAAAATGTACGTGGATTATTTGTATCTTGTACAACTCCGCCAAACATAACCGGAGTCCATGTAAGTGCGGGATTCTTGGCATAAAATGATAATGTATAATCTGTGTTAGGAAGTACATTGATGGTTTGCCCAAAAGATGAATTACTTGCAGTAACAGTAATTCTATGACTATTGTCATTGTTCCTGAATGCATTTATACCGTTAGATGTTAAGATATCGTCATCGTTGGCATAAAAACTTATGGTATTATAGTCCGAAGATACTACTGTGTTACTAGATATCCTTGTCCATGATGGTTTAGTAAGATCTTCACTCCAAGTCAACAAATTGGTATATCTATAACTATTTGATGGTGTAAGATCAAAAGCTCCAAAATCATCTAGATGTTGAACTGCTGATAATGCACCAGGAGCTGGGAATATTGTAACAGGCATACCAGTATTTAGTTATTAAAAAAGGCTGCAATGCAGCCTTTTTTGTACACTTCAAACCTCAATTACGTTGGAATCGCAAAACGGAAGTTGTTGGTATAAGAGTTTGTTGTGTTTGCTGTACTAGTACTACTATCTTCCAAACTTCTTGTTGATTGGAAGTTCGAACTACCTAGTGTCATTCTAAACGTTGCAACTGAACTTGTCAATACCCAATGATCTGCCGCAGCAGCATTAGAATCATAAAAGTCATTACTGTCAATTGTCACACTCACGGTATCCATTAGTGTACCCAACGAGCTAGGAATAATCTTCAATCCATAAATTCTTCCACGGATATCCGGATCATAGGCTGGTCCCAACACTACCACTGGACTAAACATAAAGCGTTTAGCATTATAAATGTTTGTAAACACAGGAACCATATGTCCCATATGCGGTTGGAATAACGTATTAGCTGGCAGAGTAATTGCACCAGCACCGGACGTGCCTGGGTTTGTATAAGAACCTGCACCACCTAATTCAAACAAATGACCCCAGCGACCTGTTGTAATTGTTAATGCACTATAAACATGTGCGTTCAAACCTACTAAGTCACCGGCACTGTTACGTACCCTTGGGGTTGAGACGACCCCACCATGAACACCTTGTGCCATTGACACTGGTGCAGTTGGTGTTTGTTGTGAACCAACCGGGAATCTATTACCATGAACATAAGCAAAAGCAGGCCACGGACTTGTGCCAGGAACACCAGAAACCGGAGCACCAGTGTTGATAACAACACCAGTTGAAGTACCAGCACCAATACCTACATCTTCAGGTTGAGCACGTTCAAATTCGATAACGCCCAACCAGGCCTGTGCTAAGTTAGAAAATGTCTTACCTTGTGTGATAAAATAACGTGGTTTGGCAAACAAGTACAAGAATCCACCAGTGGTATGACTCATGCTAGTTAGATCATTTACGCCGCTGACAGAAGTTTGGCTGTCTGATAAATCAGCACGGTTAATACCAACGCCGTTAGTACCAGCATAAGCAGCAGCCCAACGCTCGTAAACAACAAAGTTATAAGCACATCCAGCTGTACTCAGTGCGTTACCAGTTCCAGAACCTGTAGATAATGGGAAGAAACGGAAGCCAAAAAACTTACGATCGTTACTGGTATTAGTTAACAATGTGCTGGCTTCTGCAGTCTTGTTGGGACAGCTATAAACATATTCTAGGAAGTCAGTGGCAGCACTGATTGTGTAAATTAATGCAGGGTTAGTACCGTTACTGTAGATATGATTTTTTAGTGGGTGACCCAAAGTGATTGTTGTAGAAACCACCGTTGCAACAAATGTATACAAAGGTTGTGTTCTAAAGATCGGTGTTGCACTAGCAATTGTACCTGACTGAGCAATAGTTAGAGATGTGTCACTGGCAATCGCTGTAACTGTAAAGTACTGACCGGCCATGATGATTTCAGCACCAACGTGCAACTGAGTGGTAAACACTGTACCAACTCCAGTTACAGTAGATGTAGCCAATGTTGCCTGTCCGGTGATTGCGATCGGGGGACCACCGCCACCTTGAATCTTGATCAAGTTGTTAGGGTTAAAGTTAGTAGCTGAAGCTAAAACAATAGTATTAGTACCAGCTGCATAGACCGTACCAGCCGTTGCCAGCATTGTAGTAGCAGTTGAAAACTTGTTACCAGTACCTGCACCTTCACGTGTACCTTCTAATACATAACCATGAATTTTACGTTTCTTGTAAAATGTACCGGTTGTTGTAGTATGTGAAAATGGGGCAACAATTCTAAATTGTGTGGCACTGATGATCTGTGTAACATAAAGTTCTGTACCGTCAATTATTAGTTCATCACCAACTCTTAATTCAGTGGTCAATGCACCACTTGTGACGTTAATTATGCTTTCATCACGATAGAATGGAATACCAGTCACAGCTTGACGTAATACGTTTACAGCAGTTCCCACAAACCCAGTATAGTCACTGATTGTAGCTGCTGTGGTAGCATTGGGGACGAAAGTAAATGTACGTAGTTCATCGCCAATCCATACTTGATCACCGGATACCAAATCCCAGCTAAAGTTTGTGTTAGTGCCGGTCACGCTTGAGCTACTAGCTGTGACTGCAAGAGTTCCACGTGGATATACTTTAATTCTTAAATTGCTACCAGTGAAATCCATGGGCTGAGTTAGTGTAATACTGGTATTGCTGTTAATACTAGAAATAACTCTTACGCGACCATTTATCAAAACTGTACGACCAGAGACACCATTGGTGGCTTTTTGTATCGAGGTACCCGGGCTAATTGGGGTTATACCAGTGGCTGTGATAGTTGCTGCTGTGTCACTGGTAACACTACCAATTATATAGTAAGCAGCTCCAATCTGTACATAATCACCGGGATATAAACCGTTAGCTCCGCCTTGACTTGCTACAAAACTTGTACCTGTTCCAGTGATATTACCACCAGCATCAACTGCCACAGTACCTGTCATTGCAGATCCGAGTGTCACTGAGTTAGTTAGCTCAGCTAAAAAGAATGTGTTTAGACCAGTTACGTTGGCCGAACCGTTAGTGACGTTGACTGTGCCATTCACTGTACCACGTACAGTGACATTTGCGGTACCAGTTAAGGTGCTGTTAATTAACTTACATTGGCTATCTACAGTGATTGCCGGATTAAACGCAGAAGTCACTGTAAACACAGTATCCGATGTCACAGTTTGAACTGTTCTCAATTGCCCAGCAATATAAACACTGTCACCTGCTCTAACTTGGACACTGAACAGAGTACTAACTCCTGTTACGGTTGTACTAGAGGCCTGCACAACGCCTTGTAAAGTGTCATTTCGTGTCCATTGGTCAAACAGTGCTAAAACTGGCCAATGTTCTGCACCGGTAGTACTCGGCCCATATGTAATAGAAGCACTGTTTCTACCAAGTTCATTAAGTGTTGCCATTTAAGTAATCTCCTGAATTATGTCTATAGATTAAATCTCTATATTTTATTTATTTATAATATCGGGTGTAAATCATATGCTTAACAGCACCATATTTAGATTTCTGCCAGAACCAGCCACGACATTTACAGTAATATAATCATTGGTATTTATGTCAATTGATAGTCCAGTAATTTTAGTAGTTTGAAGCCCGGTAGGCAGGGTAAAAAAGCTCATAAAGTCATTATTTCTATAAAGACCCAGCATTATATCAGTACCAGCCACAGTTCCGTTAGTTATTTGCACAGATTTTATTGTAGACTGTTGGATGGGGACAAAAACCTGGGTGCCAATCAAAGGAGCAGCAAAATCATTCAAAATGTTGTAAGTCTTAATGATCCCACCAGAACCACCACCGGTCCCCCCTAGGTTATTAACTTGAACAGCCCCCGAACCCAAATCAGTTAAGGTAAACCCACCGCTGTCAAAACGAATACTAGTGACACTGGTAACTGTGTTAGCTATAATATTACCCGAAATCCTACTGACAGAAATACTACCACCAACATTTCCTGCTTTCCATTTGCTGACAGAACTATCAAAAAGAAGAGCCTGTCCAGTGGACGGCGAAATCGTTAAATCTACATCACTAAAGTTATCTAGACTGCCTAATGCTTCTATTCTTGTAGTAAAAACTATAGCTTCTATTACAGCTCCATTTCCTGGTGGTGTAGCAAAAGATAGTGTAGTGCCTGACACATTAAATTGATTAAGATTCTGTAGTGTGCCGTTAATATAAACTAATGTTGTTTCTGGGTCAGCCGGGGTAGCCGTTAAAGTAAATTCGGTTAGGTAGCCGTCTCCGGTAAAACTATCTCTAAAAAATACCGAAGTAGAGTTAGTTATAAAGGAAATAGCTTCAATCTTAGCATTGGCTAACGGAGCTTCGGTGAATGTTATGGTGCTGCCACTTAAAATATAAGCAGTATTATTTTGGTAGACATTATCTACATAAACTTGTATTTGTTGATGATTACTAGGCGTGCCACTTAACCCAAATATAGCTTGGCTACCTGTTCCAGTGAATTGATCTTTTACAAAATAATTATTTAAATAGCCCGGTAAAGAACCGCCACCGCCACCGCCACCGGCATTGTCTGTGCCCGGGGCCCACTTTGTGCCATTCCATTTTAGAACTTGCCCAAAAGTTGGAGTGGTTGAAATCTGTACATCGCTCAGCGAACTTAATTGCCCGCCACCAATGGGCACACCATCAACTGTAGATCCGGCTGGTAAGTTTACCGCACCATTTGCTGTGGTAATTGTAGCTGATCCTAGGGTCAGCGTATTTCCAGTTAATACTAGATTTTTATTAACCGGTACCCAACGCTTACCATCAAATCTATAAGATTTGCCGCTTTCTGTGTAATTTTGTCCGGTTGTAGGATTTCCTGGAAATGAAATAGGCATAGTTACATATTTAGTTTAGCAGTATGACAAAATTATCAAAATACAGTAAAGGATATTAACGATGATGTATAAAAGGCATGATAAGTGTAAGATCCAGAAACACTAACATTACCACCAGGAGTAGATATCGATAATATTCCAGTTAGGTAACGAATTATTACTACCCCTGACCCTCCCCGATATGCAGAGTCATTTGTTGAACCAAAATATCCGTAACCTGCACTGCCGCCGCCTGTGTTTACGTTACCTGTTGGATTTGCGTATGATCCACCGCCACCGACAATTCGATACCCGTTTCCAGCTTGACTATGATATCCACCGCCACCGCTGGCGAAATAGTTATTATCTCCATATCCTAAACCAGAAAATTGCGGGAAAGAAATTCCTATGCCGCCCAATGGTGGACCAAACTGGGTTCCAGAAGTCGCAGCACCACCAGCACCACCACCTGCACCAACGAATCCCCAATTGTACAAATATCCCGGACCACCAGCATTTCCATATCCTCCCCATTGACTTGATGGTTGTGTAGCTGCGCCACCAGAGAGATAATTGAATGCATTATAAAAATTAGATTGTCCAGCACCACCACCAGACCCGCCGTCGCCTCCCACAATACCGGTCCCACCGGCGGTGCCTACACCTCCACCTAAAGCTCTATAAACAGTGCCTGATTGTTTTGTTACATAGCTATCTTGACCAGCAGTTTGATTTCCGCCCCCGCCCACTACTACTGTTAATGAGTCAGAGCTGCCAGGAGCATATACCACATTAGCGAATAAAACTCCACCACCACCACCGCCGCCACTAACACTGCTCAAAGCAGTACCACCGCCGCCGCCGACAAGAAGAATTTCAAGCGTAACATTACCACGATTTATAGCAATATTTTTATCAGTAAATCTACCATTTAGGTCAGATGCCCGCAAAACTAAGTTGCCATACAATGCGGTCACGTTACCGGATATCGACTTGGTGGTATTATTTAAAACTAAAGTAGAAATGTTGCTTGAACTAACTACACTGTAAGTAATGTTTGCACTTAGTCCGTAAGCTGACAAATTAGAAGTGAAAGAATTAACTCCTAATGGTATCGATATATTTCCAATGGGTGTGACCCAAATCGGGGACATATTGTAGCTTAAAGATATCGGTTTGCTTTCAACTACATCTGTAACAAAAACACTAAAATTGTTACTGGTTATTCTGTGACCTAAAGAATCCGAGACTCGTACTCTAAAACTATAATAGTTAATATCATTCGTCACAGGCGTAAAACTAATTTGTCCTACAGTTTGTCCGCCTATGTTCGATGTAGTAAAAGTTGTCAATTGAGGTAAGTTGCCTTGCCAAATTGAGTAAGAATAATTTCCAACACCGCCACTGATTCCTTGGATATTAGCAACGAAAATATTCCCCACTGTAGAATTACCTAAGAATCCCGAAGTTAAGCCGTTTATATTAGTAAATGTTACTGGGCTAATATTAGCTGTTCCGGTCTGCGGGAAAGACCTATTTCCCCAGAGTACTCTAACTGCGCCTCCTATGCCCGCGCCACCGCGAGAACCAGAGCCAGAACGTCCGCCTCCGCCTCCGCCTCCGTATGATCCTCCTGCTCCGCCACTTGCACCGCCTTGAGCTCCGTTTGTCCCGCCGGATCCACCTGTACCCGGTAAACCTTCGGGATTACTATTTGGACTTCCACCGCCTTGCCCGTCACTGCCTAACCCATAAATGCCAACACCCCCACCGCCTCCACCACTTGTACCGGTTGATACTGTACCAGCGCCGCCTCCACCTCCACCGCTGCCAGTAGTTGCAGCTCCTCCGCCACCGTTAAATCCTCCGCCACCACCACCAGTACCTAGATAACCACCTGCTCCTCCACCACCGCCCACTTTACCAGCATACTGAGTGTTAGTAGCAGTACCGCCAGCACCGCCCCCGGCTCCGCCGCCGTATGTACCATATGCATTAGATGCGAAATAGCCGCCACCTTGCCCACCATTGATTATGTTTATGTCTGGCCACAAAACATAACCACTGCCGTCTACTGCTTTTCCAGAGTAACCAGCTACAGTTGTTAACGAATTAAAATAGCTGTCTGTGCCCGATGACCCTACATATTGACCTGGACCATAAACTCCGCCGGCACCACCCGAACCTACCACAACAGTAGCAGTATCGCCAAACCACATCGTGTAACCATTAAGCCATGCAAGACCCCCGCCGCCGCCGCCGCTGCTACCGCTTCCTCCTCCATACGCCACTGTACCTCCGCCACCACCACCTATGGCAACAATGCTGACATTAGGATACAATGACGAATAGGTAAAGGTATATGTTCCTGCAGTGGTGTACTCTATTTGTCCGGGTATCGGATCTGTAGCAGTTAATGTATAAGTATTTGATTGTTGCCCAGCACCTTGTCTAATGTATACTGAATAATTGCCCGGCGCTTTAGATGGCACATTTAAATAGATGGTACCGGTACTTTCGTATATAGGAGTATACTGCACACCATCAAACCAGACTCGAGCAGTTCTTGAAAAATCACTACCCGTTAGTCTAATGTTGCCGCCATCAACGTCAAAATATTGGTAAGTAGTCGCTGCTATCACAGGAACATTGACCAAGTAAACACCAAATGTTTTACGTGATGTTTGCAGTTCGGTGTCAACGGCAGTAATATCAAAGCTGTAGAGATTGCTGTTAATCAGACTGGTGTTGCCGCTCAATACTCCTGAATTTGCATTGACGGTTATTCCAGCTGGCAAATTCACATTACTCACAAAATAGTATAAAATAGGCGAGTCAGAAATAACCGAGCTAGTTTGCCGTACATTAGCAACATAATCAAAATTAGAATCGATACTGGGTAAAATATTTCCTTGAGACCAGACTGGTATAGAACTGTAGGTGATCAAAACATTAGTGCTAAATGTATTGTCTGTGTTTCGAACATAAAAATTATAAGATCCAGCGGATTTAGCCGGGGTAGTAAATGTTAATTGCGTATTAGAAATATAAGTGTTTGATACAGTTACATTGTCAACAAAGACTGTTAAACCAGATCTAAAGCCCGCACCAAGAACGGTAACTGTTTCTCCTCCTCCAACATTAGCTGCCAATGTTGTTAAGGATACATTTCCATTGAAGTAAGTTGGAAAGATGAGGCTGTTTACGTTGGGCTTAGGGTAAACATTAATCGAAAAGAGTCTTGAAGCATTTTGCCCGTAGAATCCTGTGGCTGTGATAGTAAAAGGATAAGAGGTAAAACTTTGAACATTTGCCTGGTTCTGAATAGTCGTCCCTCTTAATGTACCGTTACTAAAAAGACTTATACCTCCCGGCAGCACGCCCGAAGCCAGGGTATAAGAAACATTAGTATCAGTTGTAGCCGAAACATTGGCGATAAATTCAAAAGTTTCGGTAGCGTTTCCTATTAAACCTGCTGCTGTAACCCAAGTAACCGGAGGTCTTACAACGAAAGCGTTTGTTCTTAGTGCAAATGTCCCATTGGCGTTATTGTATCTTAAATTGTATGTTCCAGCTGCGGTAGCCACTGTGGTAAATCTCACAGTTGTACTGTCCACAAAGGTTATAGGACGAGCCGCTGCGTTGCCAATAACAACATTACCACCAGTGATAAAATTTACACCTGTTAATGTAATAGTTTCGCCGCCAGCAGTTGATGCAGAATTAGCCCCTTGTGTTCCTCCGGCATAGGTAACGAGTGTAACCCTAGCCCCACCGCCTAACACAACATAAAAATCTCTATAAATTTTTGTAAGATTGTTGTCATAGACAGAAACGTTGAAGTTATAGCTACCTAATGGAGAAGTTATTATTGTAGTACCTGTGAGCGTACCATTGCTGTTTACAGTGATACCTGAAGGTAATGAACCTGTTTCTAATGTATAAACTAACGTTCCGTCTCCGACAGCTTGAATAGATTCAAAATAATTTGTATCCTGTAATATTACATTACCAAATACCCCTGCGTTAGATCTAAATTTTAACTGCGGAATATAGTTTATCCCAAACGGTAAAAATGTAGCAGCACCATCTAGGTTATCAACAAAGACATTGTACGAGCCTCGATTTTGTGGAGGAGCGTAAAAATACATTTGATACTGATTTTGGTACTCTGAGACTGCTATAGTCTTGTTTACAATGACACGGGAGTTAATGGAGAAACCTGATCCAGTTAGTAATAAACGCTGCCCCCCATCTGTGTCAGCAAAACTATTAAGTCCGTCATAATAAAGTGCTGTAATTTTTACTCCAGCAGCGAATCTTGCTGCAAATGATGGTTCTAACTTAGCTAAAGTTATGGCACCTGTAGCAATTTTGCTGCTATCTATAGAACCCGGTGTTATTACATTTCCAGTTACAGCAGAATTAGCTAATGAATTTGTTACTAATTGATCGCTCATATGCTATTTAAGACTTAGTTCCTTGTTGTACATCATAGAAATAAATGTTTAATTAGTATTTGTTAAGACAAAAGTTCCACTAGTAATAAATGTATGTAAAGTATAATTGCTAAAGGTGCTAATATTTCCACCGGTGGCTAGTTGCACATTACCAGCATATCTAATTATTACTATCCCGCCCGTTCCACTTGCTACCGCAGCCCCACCATTACCATAACTTTGGTTAACATAATTAAATAAAGAAGAAATCTGAGTGGGAATTGTGGCACTATCTGTCCCATTTCCGGTATAACTTGCGGCGCCTGTGCCCAAGGCAAAATTTAAACCACCATTGGCACTGGGCCCATTTACACCACCACCTATTCCTCCATATAAGCCTCCTCCTCCGCCACCTGCCCCGCCGCCATCACCACTACCATAATCTTGACCTGCTCCTCCTGTCATACTGCCTGAACTACCATTTGGTTGAACTCCCCCCGCAAGCCCAGCAAAATTGTCCGCAGCTCCTTCACCACCGCCACCACCACCACCGCCACCCCCAGCGACTGCATAATAAACGCCGTTAACTTGTACTCCCGACCATCCAGCCCCGGCCCCGCCCGATCCAGAAGTCCCACTGGCTCCAGATCTACCGCCTGCTCCTCCGCCATTGGTGCCACCAGCCCTACTAAAATTTTGCGTCACAGAACCACCTACAAGTCCCGAACCTCCAACAAAAATATTAGCTACGGTGTTCAGACCAACGGTTAAACTGGTATATACGCCACCACCACCACCACCGCCAATGCCTCCCCCCCAGCTACTGTCATATCCGCCACCGCCTCCTCCACCACCGATAACAAGCACTTCTAGATTTTTTGAACTAGCATAAGCTGTATAATTTACAGATACATTATCTGTTTGAACTAATATATTAACTGTTTGAACATTAAGATTATATGAACCACTTCCAAGAGAAGGAGAAACTACCAACAGAGTTGCGGAATTTTGAAAAATTGTAGTGCAACTAAAATTATTAACGTATACCACCGAATTAGAGGTAAAATTACTACTTGCAGTTACACCTTTTATTACATAGAAATATTGACTACCGTCGGAAGATAAACTTGTTTGCCCCGAAGGATAAATTATTGTAGGTGCTTCGTCAAATAAAACCGATACTGTAAACTGTTTACTAGCCGAAACACCTTGAATATTATAGGCTGTTATTGTAAACGTAGTAGGGACTGCATTTGCATTCGGAACGCCAGAAATTATTCCTGTCCGCGAATTTAGCGTAAGTCCAGATGGCAAACTTGATTCTAATTGGTAATAAACAAGAAAAATGCTAGAAGCAAGCAACTGTTGATTTAACCTCAGAGGTGTTGTAGTAACCCATGTCACTGTTGATGGTAAGCTGACGTTTGAAGTTAATACAAAAGTGTTTGAAGTTTTATATTCATATAGAGCAACACCGTTAGTGGTAGAAATTAAGTTACCACCAGTCAAGGCACCAAAAGATGGTTGTAATTTTATGTAAACAATACCACTACCACCTGCACCAGATCTTACAGTGATAGCACCGTTTGCAGTATTATCACTGGTCATGGGATAACCATATTTTTGGCCTCCACCACCACTGCCTGAATTAACTGTTGCATCCTGACCTGATCCCGAACCGCCTCCAGAAAAACCCGAACCGGCACCAGCACCAGCACCACCGCCCGGTGTACTAGAAATTCCGCCACCCCCGCCACCCCCGCCTGCATAGGCCACATTGGCTCCTGTGAATGTAGACCAAATCGCTGCTCCTCCTAAGCCAGCTGTAGGGGCTTGTGCTAATTGAGTCGCTGAACCCCCTGCTCCCCCGGCTCCACCTCCACCTCCACCTGCTTTTTGATCTGGGTCACCAAAACTAGTGCTACCGTAAACATGTGCGGTATTATATCCAGCAGTTCCACCGCTGTTTCCTTCTGGTGGATTATAATTACCTAAATTACCTGATGCTCCAGTACCTATTGTGTAACCAAAAGTAGCACTCATTCCACCGCCACCGCCCGAACCGCCCGAATCAGGAAAACAACTCGTGCCAAAACCTGCCCCTCCACCTCCACCTCCCGAGGATCTTAAAAGTAAATTACCAGCAATGGATATGCTACTTTCTCCGCCTTGGCCACCTTTAGTAATACCATAGTATTGTGGTTGATTAAAACCATTCCAGACATTTTGATAAGTACTTGCTCCACCTGCTCCGACTACCACGGAAATATTACCAGCACTGGTTAATTGTAGATTGGATACAATCCTAAAACCGCCGGCCCCTCCCCCTCCTAAAGCACCACCAGCACCACCAGCTAAACATAATATATCTGCATTAGCAGTAAATGTCCCTGAATTTACAGTTAATGTAAAATATTGAACTCGTTGTATACCTGAGGGCACAGACGCAGCTATTCCAACAATGTAACCCCCCACAGTGTCAATGGGATAACCAACAATAGATCCTTTAGGACTTAATGTAACTCCTTTTGGTAATGCTCCCGAATACAAAGAATATGTAATGTTTCCTTCTGCACTAGACGCACTTAAAGTTGTATTGTAAAAATTATATTGGGTAGAACTAGGTATAGCAAAAGTATTCCAAGTCGGTGTGTTAACGTATGTAATACCTAAAGGTTTAACGGCAGATCCACCGTCGGGATTATAGATAAAAACATGATATCCTTGAGTAGGTAAAGAAGGAGCCATAAAGTCCACTCTGCCGGGACTATAATATGTTATACTAGATTGAGAGATCTCTATATCATCTAAGAAAATTTTCAGTCCAGATTGTAGTCCAGATCCGTTAATGGTTATAATTTCTTGTGTACCAACATCAGTGTATCCAACGCCACTTAATCCGCTTAAATTTACTATTCTCATTGATGAAATAGAATTAAGAGCAGATTGCGTGAATTTATCTTGTGTAATAGTACCATCTAAAATTTTGCTTGTGACGACGCTGTTGTTGGCTACTTTTTCAGTAACTACAGCATTTCCTTCTATGGCTCTTGATATGATCCTATTTAGTGGCATGGGTGACTTTTATTGTACTTATATAGCATCAATCTGTAACACAATATTGGGACTGAAAGATGACCTGCCGTTTATATCGGTGGCCATAATCTTAAAATTGTAATTCCCAAAACTTGCACCAGATATATTTGTTGCTTCTAATGAGGAATTAGCATAATTAATAACAAAATCAGTAGGAGCTGTTCCTACCACAGAGTATGTTATAGTTTTACTTAATGCCACAGTAACTAATGAAACCTTCAGACTACCACCAACCACTGCATAATAACTTGATGTTGTAGGTGGACTGACCCAAATTGGTGGTTGATTGCTAGTTAATACATTATAAGAATAAAACTCTTGACTTGAAATTAATCTGTGAACAAAGAAACCATTAGATTGTGTAATATTACCTGAGGTAGAAAGTGCAACTGTTGACCTGTAAGCAATTAAAGCCACTCCAGATCCTCCAGCCCCGGGTCGATAACTTGTGTAACCTTGTCCTACTGCGTAACCACCACCGCCTCCACTACCAGTGTTGATAGCTCCAACTGTGCCTGCAATACCGCCGCCAGCACCGGTACCCCCTATGCCGCCACCTCCCAGTTGGTTGTAGGTTCCGCCGCCACCTGCTGCCACCGAATACCCATATAACGTTATAGCATTACCACCTATACCAGTAGGACCATCGGCTCCTGGACTCCCAGCCCCACCACCCCCACCACCATATACAACCGTACCAGATATATAAGCATTACCACCCGAATTTCCTTGTCCACTTGTTCCTGCTCCTCCGGGACCGGTAGTAACCGGTATATTGGCGGCTGCACCGCCACCGCCACCACTGCCACCAGAAAAACCGAATCCAGTTTGGTTACCATACCCAGAAGGTAGCCATCTACCTCCTCCTGTGCCACCTCCAATAGCTACAGCATTAGCGATTGTTAATGACGAATTGGATCCGCTAAGAGGTTGTACATAAGGTTCAATATTAGTTACTGGGCCACCTGCCCCAATCACCACAGGTTCGATAACTGATAATTGTTTAGTTAGTTGTAATACTCCACCAGCACCACCACCCCCACCGCCAGGTGTCCAACCATAGTTACTGAGATCACCGCCCCAACCACCAGCACCGCCCCCGGCAATCAGTGCGATGTTAGCGACTACATTGGGACTAAATATTTGATCTGCTACCCAAATTGAGTAAAATTTAGTTATACGCTGCAATGAATCATCAGATATTCTTATTGCAAAAGAATACATATTCACATTAGCATTACCTGTCACCATACCAGAGATAGTAGCCGAGTTTGCTGAAGTAGATGTCAAAGTCATACCCGGCGGTAGTGTTCCATTAACCACAGACCAATAAACAAAACCAGTTTGATTAAAAGCAACAAGTGTTTTACTAAACATACTGTTTATAGTTGTTTGGGCTAGTAGCCCAGATGCGTTGGCAGATAGAGTGGGAATATCTGAAGTATTGGTACTTGGAAAAAATCTGTTTGAGCCATATATAATTCTTACTGCACCACCGCCACCGTCGCCGGCCTGTTCATTTCCTGTATTGAGAGGAGATCCGCCACCGCCCCCTCCGTATGATCCACCGGATCCGCCTGACGAGCTGGATACTCCAGAACCACCATTTATACCCGCAGATCCCCCGGAACCTCCACCTCCTTTGCTATTAGTAGCACTACCACCAACATAAAATCCGCCGGATCCGTTAGAGCCTTGTCCCAAAATTCCTACTCCTCCACCTCCACCTCCACCAGATACTGCAATTGTAGCACCCCCACCGCCACCACCTCCTCCAATGCCGTTAGATCCAACGTTACTAACAGATCCACCATTACCACCGGCACCACCATCGCCAGCGTAGCCACCTGCACCGCCTCCACCTCCCCCGGCAAAAGCTTCTCCGCTACCACCACCAAAGCCTCCAGCTCCACCACCCGATGCACCGAATCGAGTAGTTGCCACAAATGATCCACCAGCACCACCTAGATTCACACTACGGAATCTCCCCCCACCTTGGCCAAATACAGTTGTAGCATCTATAAAATAACTGTCTCCCCCGGCAGCGGCATCTCTTACATATGGCTCACCCTTAATACCACCAGCTCCGACCACTACAGAATATGTTTTTCCAGCTTCAACTGGAATATTATTAACCCAGGCAAGTCCGCCTCCTCCTCCTCCTCCTATTGGCAAACTATTATAGCCGAACCCCTTAGAACCTCCTCCACCTCCACCAACAACTACCACCGAAACGTTACCAGTTAACGGAGCTATCCATGAATAGGCTCCTGGTGTCGTGTATGCAGCTTGCCCAACAGACACAGATTCAAACACCAACCAGTTTATACTATTAGATATTTGAACATTGCCCTGTTGTACATAAACCGAGTATATTGAAGCCGCAATAAACGGGGATGTAAATGTCAATGTATTTGAATTTACTCTAGTTGTAGGCCTTGGTTCATTATTAAAGTATACATTAGCAGTTGAAGAAAAGTTATTTCCTAAAATTGTATATGTTCCGCCTTCAACCACAGAACCGGCAGTAGTGTTGATGCTAATATTGGGTACAGGATTTATGTTTGCTGTAAATGTTTGCTGTGAAACTTGATTTTCACTGTCAGCAACCGAAACAGTAAAAGAATAAACCACATTAGAATTTGCCGAGGTATATCCACTAACTAAACCAGTCTCGACATTGGCTGTGATGCCTGCCGGCAGATTTGAACTAGCTACAATTCTCAACACAATGTTGCTGTCGCTGATAAAACTGCCTAAGGAATAGATATTTGTTGAGTAACTAACATTAGATTCAATAGGCGGTAAACTTGTATTTCCGACCCACAAAGGTGCAGAACTATAAAAAAAGAAATTATTAATTACGCCAAACGTACCGTTAAGATTAGTTATTCTAAAATTATAATACCCAGAGGTGACCCCAGTTCCGGTAGAAGTAAAAGATAACGACGTAGAATTTGCTACGATTGCTGTTATCGGAGCGGCAGTTCCAATGGTAACAGTAGCACCATTTACAAAACCCGATCCCCTAACAATTACAGATTCACTTTTTGATATTGTGGCTGCTTGTTGATTATTAGCATAGTGGATACTAGTAATGCCTACTGTGCCTTGAGTAGCAAGAATAAATGAACGTTGTGCAGATTGACCTTCTAAATCAGTGGCTGCTACTGTAAAATAATACGGAGAAGATGGCACTGAACCTATAGTTGCTGTTCCTGATATATTCCCCGAAGCCGATAGAGACAAACCCGACGGTAATGTGCCCGACAATAAACTGTAAGCGATGTTAGAATCACTGGTGGCAACAAGACTATAATTAACAAAATTTTGTGTATTAATAGTTGCTATTAAACCAACTGCGGGACTAGCCCAAGTAGGAGTTGTGCTAATTACAATAGCATTGGGTTTAAATGCAGTAGCTCCATCTGTGTTTTTTACATAAATCCAATAAGTACCCGGTGCAATACCTATAGGTACTTTAAACTGTAGCCCACTAGAGTTTATATAGTATGTTAAACATTGATAATTAGCAACAAACACAGTTGCCCCGTTATAAAAACCAGATCCTGTTAAATTACAAAATTCACCTGTAGTTCCTGCTACAGATAAACCTGATAGATATATCACACTAGTAATTTTTACACCAGCACTTTGGGCAGCGATTGCGGGACTTAAATTAGATATAACAATACTGTTTGCGGCAATTTTATCAGCAGTAATGGCTCCATCGGCTATCTTAATCGATGTAACTATTGCATTGCCTAGTGCCTGTGTTATGATTTTATCTGACATGTCAGGCCTCGTCAGAACATATTGTTAGCTTTGAACTGTTTCATACATTTTAGAACGTCCAATTAGTTGACCCAACTTGTATCCAAGTATTTCCCAAATAGATAGATAATATCCCATCGTCAGAATCGAACCATAAATCCCCGGTTTTCTTTCCGATAGGAACGATATTTCCCACTAGTATAGGATTATCAACGGTATTGAATGTAATACTTTGATATGGTGAATCCGCAGCATTACTAGTAATAGTTATACCATTACCACTGTTGATAGTTATATGATCTAATCCGGTGGCAACTAATTGATCGCTGCCAGTAACTTCCCAGTACTTAAATGTGGAATTCATAGCAATTAGTACATTGCCTGAACCCCTATCTTGTACATCAAATCCGCTGTCATCATCAAATTCAATAGCATTAACATTAGTAACAGTTACCTTTGGTTCACTGTTGCCGCTATATAAAGATCTAACTGTTAAATTTGCTAAACCGGTGGCACCTTGCAGACCTGTTGCACCTTGTATACCAGTCGCACCAACTAGTCCTTGAGCTCCCGTGGCTCCAATTACATTATCAAAGATGTTTATTACGCCAGTCATTACTCCATGGAACTGGCAAATATAGTATAAGGTAGATGGTGCATTGAATGGAACAGTAAACGTAACTACGCCAGAATCAGTGCCATTGTTAACAACACCATTTGAATAGACACTGCCAGTGCCAGTGACTTGTGCTGTTTTAATATAGAATGGATGTCCTACCGCTGATACATTAAAGTAATAAGTAAATCCTTTTACAAGACTTAATGTTGGATTTGTTTGCCCGGCTATAGTGTAGCTACCGGCACCAAGATTTGTAATTGGATATTGAAAACCCCCTGCTATACCAGTTGCCCCTGTTGCACCCTGCGTACCTGGAGTACCCGAAACACCTGTGGCTCCTGTAGCTCCCGGATCTCCTTGCAGACCAGTATCACCTTTGTCGCCATGAACAGTAAAAGTGGCAACTACAACAGTATTATTTGTAAACGGTAGCGAATTGCCCGATAGATAACTCACTGGTATATTAATATGGTCACCGTGATCAACATGGTTGTTTATTATACCATAAATTACATAATTTCGAGCATCGGCTGATTCGGTTACTTTAACATAACCTTTAACAGAGCTAGTGCTATTGTCTATGGTAGTTAAAAAGGAATGTATATTAGAACCAAACCTATCAACAGTATTAATAGAAATTATATTAGCTGCGGTAAAATTAGCACTATCAATTTCTATATAACCAGAAGCTACTGAAATTGCGTCAATTTCAGTAGAGAAGTAATACTCGAAACTGGCACCACCAAATTTACCCTCGGGACCGGTAGCACCTATGACTGTACCAGCATCAATAACGGAATTATTGGATAGAGTTACTAAAAGGTTTCCTGTAGCTACGCTGGCAGATGTTAGATATAAACCAGTTGCACCTGTAGTGCCCATGGGACCAGTACTACCCGTAGCACCAATTGGGCCTTGAGGCCCTGTGGCACCTGTGGCACCACCAGGATCGCCAGTGAAGCCTCTAGGTCCAGTGGCACCTTGTATACCAGTAGCACCTGTGGTTCCTGTTGGACCTGTGGTTCCTGTAGAACCAATCGGCCCAGTTGCCCCAGTTGGGCCAATTACACCAGTGGCACCTGTTGATCCTAGGTCACCTTTGTCACCTGTTCTTGCAAAACTTATAACTACTGGAGTATTATTAACAAAATTAATTACACTTCCACCAGTATAAGTACAACTTACTATAAAGTAGCCAGATACTTCAGTAATAGAATTTATTATATAAACTACAAACTGATCTGTGTTGAGTTTATTACTTAACTTAAAGTGACCTTTTAGAGTGCTTGTGCTGTCATCGATAGTCCTTAGATATTGTTGTATATCAAAAGCACCCGACTGCTCATCGTCAATATAAAGTGAACTCGCTAGATCTAAAAAGTTGTTATTAAAAGATAACTTACCTGATCCAGGATCAGCCCCAGATGTAACTGCACTAAAAATATATTCAAAACTAGCACCACCAAATCCGCCCTGTGGGCCTGTGGCTCCTTGTAGGCCTGTAGAACCTGTGGCACCTAATAAACCCTGTAGACCGCGTGGACCAGTCGCACCAGTGGAACCAAGCAATCCAATACCAGTTGCACCAGTTGCACCGCCAGGATCGCCTCTATCGCCCTGTAAACCTGTAGCACCCTGCGGACCAATTGGTCCAGTTAATCCTTGTTCACCTGTGGCACCAGGGGGGCCTGGTTCACCTGTGGCACCAGGTACTCCAGTGGCACCAGGTTCACCTGCTCCAGTAGCACCTGTTGAGCCAGTGGCACCTGTTGTACCCAAAGATCCCGTGGCTCCTGTGGCCCCAGTAGCTCCAGCGACGCCTGGGGTAACTGTAGCTTCCCAATAAGTACCGTTCCATTTCCAGAAGAAACCGTTAAAGGAATAAATCTGGTTTAAGGTGGGATTTGCCGGAAAATTAATTGCCATAGTCTAGTATTTACCCAAATTTACGTTCATTAAATCAGGGATTGATAAGACCGGTTATGACCTGCGAAGGATAAGCCCAACTAGCTTGCCCAATATTAACAAATGCGTTTTGATAGCCTGCTGCTACCCCAGTTGCATCATATAAACCGAAATAATATTGCCCAGTGTGATTTGCACCATTAGTCAATGTGCTCCATGGAAATTCAGTATACGAGGATCCGGTATTGTTACTAATTCTAACCCAACTTCCTATTCTAATCTTAATATAATAAGTACCAGAAGCTTTTGCCCATAAACTTATTAATGCCCCGCCATTACCATTTCCCCCAGTTCCCCCATGGTAATTACCTACCCTTGTGGGAGGATTTTGAACACCGAACGTGATCTGCGAATAGCTTGAACTTGGTGCAGTAGGCAGAGTTACTTCAAAATAATAAAGATAACTACTGTTCAATTGCCATAAAACAGAAGCAAAGCCGCTTTTGAAAAAACTAAATGTATAACCATTATCCGATGTTGTCCAACGAGTGGGTGTTGGCGACGACAAGCTATAATTTAAACTTGGTTGTACGGTAGGTACAAATGTATCTAAACCTGCATATTTGGTTTTTTCTTCATTATATAAACTCGTGACTGCCTCGGCCGTTATAGATTGTTCATAGATTCTAAATGATCCTAATCTTCCTAAAAAATACCAACTGTCTGTTGCAGTACCAGTTCCGTCGACTCTTCCTACGTTAATAACCGCTGCTGCCGAGGACTTGTAATAAGTGCCAGGAGATAAAGTATTTGTTGTTGTAGCAACTAACTGACCGTTAAGGTAAATTTTCAACGACTTTGTACTATTTTCATAAACACCTGTGATCATGTGCCATTTTAATGTAGTTGTAAACACATGGCTAACAGTTTGATTGCTCTTTGCTGTACCCGATAAAACTGTTGTTGTTATAGATATTGTAAATTGTGAGGTAGAAGATTGGTAGTTTACAGACAAAGATGCAAGATTACTTTTGAATATTCCTCGTGTTGTATTAGTCCTCACCCAAATATTAAAGGCCATTCCCGTAGTAAATGAACCGTCAAACCATGTATCGGGTATGGTAAAGTAATCATCACCCGAGACGCTACCAACAAAATCAAAGTATCCCGGTGTAGTACTATGGGTTATTGCGTTAGCAAGCGTGGCATTATTTGATTTGCCACTTAAATCGTACAATATAAGTCCTGATCCTGGATAACTTTGTGAGGAACCTAATTCGTAATAAGCTATTAACCCTTGACTTGTTAGTGCAACTTTTCTCTTAAGGGCTAGAAAAATTTTGTAAAATATACTATTGACCTTTGGCATGGTTAACCAAATGATGATAGGCCAGCATAAACTGTCCAGCTATTAGATGCTCGTAAAATTGTAAAACTGTAAAACTCTTTCTTATTGGCCACAGGCGAAGGCGTAGTTCCATCACTCCAATTTATCGAAATAGTAGAACCATTTACCTGGCAAATATTAGGATATCTTGCTGTGGCAGATTGATGGCAAATCAAAGTAAAGTTTGTTATAGTTCCATCAATTACTTCGAGGTTGCTAAAATTCACAGTGAAATTGCTTGCGATGTTAGTGTGTAACCAAACTGCCGATGAATTTGTGTCGTGATTAACTATGCCAGTGGAATTATTTAAAACCACTACCTTTTCAAAGCTAGGGCCACCTAAATGCACAGATTTAAATCTTCTTGTACCTGTTCCTAAACTAATACTATTGTCTGTTTGTGGAACTAAAGTTGTATTAATTGAAACGTTAGCAAGATTATCTAATCGTCTGTTAGCAGCATCAATGGTCTTGCCAATAATCTCAACCCACTGAATACTATCGCCGTCGTCGAGATAAACCAACTCAGACATCATGTCTGTGTTGAACCATTTATCCCCGGGAATTGCACCTACCGGGCTTACATTTCCATAAAAGAACTTTCCGGGACCAGTAGCTCCTACGGGGCCGGTAGCACCAGTGGCTCCCCCGGGATCTCCCGGAGTTCCTTGTGGCCCAGTCGCACCTGTTGCTCCCGCTGGTCCTATTTCTCCTTCTGGCCCAGTTTCACCGGGAACTCCTGTTGCACCCGCCGGCCCTGTTGCCCCTGTGGCACCTCCGGGATCACCAGTGTTACCTTTTGGCCCAGTGGCTCCCGTTGCTCCTGCATCTCCGTCAAGACCATCAGCACCATCAACTCCAGTGGCACCTCTAGGACCGGTAGCTCCTGTGGGACCAATTATGCCTGTTGCCCCTGTGGCACCTCCGGGCGAGCCCTGTGGGCCAGTAGCCCCTGTTGCCCCGAATCCTGTGGCACCAGTAGCACCCTGTGAACCATTAATTCCATCTAAACCTGCTGGTCCTGTAGCACCAGTGGCACCATCAACACCAATAACTCCCGCGGTACCAGGTTGCCCGGGCTCACCTGTGGCCCCAACTGGGCCAGTGGCACCTGTTGCTCCACCTGGGTCTCCAGCTAGTCCTGGTAAACCTGTAGCACCAACTGGCCCTGTTGCACCAACTGGCCCTTGTACTCCTTGTATGCCCTGCACACCTTGTGGGCCAGAAATCTCGCCCACATCAATCCAAGTATTGCCGCCCCAAATAGCTACATTACCGGTTTCAGAAAATATGTAAGCATCACCAATATTGCCTGTGACTAAGGTTTCAGTCAATACTATAATATTTGCATATTGTCCCAATATGCTTATAGCAGCACCAGCAGGGCCTATATTTCCTTGTATGCCTTGTGGCCCAGTTGCACCTAATGGTCCGTCTACTCCTTGTGGTCCAGAAACGCCTTGTGGCCCACGCACCGGACCAACATCACGCCAACCTATTCCGGTCCATATTGCTAGATTACCGGTATCATTTAATAATTGCCCGTCACCGATGTTGGCTGAAAAAATTGTATTGACTAGGGTAGTATAATCATCTTGTAACCCTAAAATTGTAACACCTGTGCCAGTTGCACCAGTTGATCCTGTTGCACCCCCGGGGTCTCCTTGTGGACCAGTTGGGCCCGATGCTCCTCTTGCACCTGTGGCTCCCTGAGGTCCACTCAAACCTGTAGCTCCTGTGGCCCCGAGACCAGTTGCACCGGGCATACCAGGGGGTCCAGCTATACCAGTTGCCCCAGTTGGTCCAGTAGCACCGCCGGGGTCACCGATTGGCCCCGCTGGCCCAGTTGCACCCGTAGCACCCATACCAGCAAAAAGCCCAGGTATACCTTGCGGACCAGTTTCACCTATGGGCCCAGTTGCACCTGTTGCCCCAACAGCATCAGCTGTTGAAAAACTCTGTATTTCTACTACGGTGTTAGCCACCAATGGAATATAAAAATATAGGATGCCGGAATCTACTATATAATCATTTTTGCTAATTAAATTACCATCAATAGTTACAATAGTGTAATCTTTATTAGATACGGGAATCGGCAGAGTATAGGAATTACTAAATCCATCACTAACAAAATACGAAACATTGGCCGCTAGCACAGTAATTCCGGTAGCCCCTGTGGGTCCAGTAGATCCAGTAGATCCAGTTAAACCTGTAGCACCGATGACTGTGCCTGCATCAAAAAGTTGTGCGTCATCTCTAAATAAGAAAAGGTTGCCTTCAAAAACTTGGGCACCTGAAATATAAGGAGCTGTAGCACCGGTTGGACCAGTTGCTCCGATTGGTCCTTCGGGACCTGTTGCCCCTGTTGCACCACCAGGGTCACCAGTTAAACCTTGTGGTCCTGCTGGGCCCGGGGCACCCGAAGCACCTACTCCTGTTGCACCTTGCGGACCAGTGGATCCTGTAGCCCCTTGTACACCGGTCGCTCCAGTAGCACCACCAGGACTTCCCTGTGGGCCAACAGGTCCGGGAATTCCAGTTGCTCCAGTAGCACCACCAGGACTTCCCTGTGGGCCTGTTGCACCAGTTGATCCAATAGTTCCCCTGGGTCCTGTTGATCCTTGAATACCAGTAGCCCCTCTAGGACCTTCAATACCGGTAGATCCGGTAGCACCGCCAGGATCGCCAGTTGGGCCCGTGGCCCCGGTGGGCCCTAAAGGGCCTGTTGACCCGGTTGCACCACCAGGATCGCCAGTGAAGCCTCTAGGTCCAGTGGCACCTTGTATACCAGTAGCACCTGTAGTTCCTGTTTGACCTTGTGTTCCGGTAGCTCCAGTAGCACCAGTTCCAGTTGCACCTTGTGGACCCTGTGGACCTTCTGGGCCGGTTGCACCAGTAGTACCCGTAATTCCTTGTGTACCTTGAATACCTCTTGGGCCAGTGGCTCCAGTAGATCCTATAGCACCAGTTTCACCTGTGGCACCTGTGGCACCACCGGGATCCCCTTGGGGGCCAATTGGTCCATCTAGCCCTGATGCACCGCGTGGCCCAGTGGCACCAGTTGATCCTTGAATACCTTGTGGACCGGGATCACCTATCGGTCCAATTATACCAGTAGCCCCAATCGGCCCAGCTGGACCAGTTAACCCTGTCGCTCCTGTAGGTCCTCCTATACCTTGCAGCCCAATTGGACCAGTGGCTCCAGTAGAACCGGATATACCTTGCAAGCCCGGAGAACCTACCGAACCAGTAGCACCTATTGGACCGGCAGTTCCTTGTAGACCTCTGGGCCCTGTGGCCCCCGTGCTGCCCTGAGTTCCGTTACTGCCAGGAGTACCTTGTGGCCCGGTAGATCCAGTGGCTCCCTGTATACCAGTGGATCCACGAGATCCCGAAGCACCGGTTAATCCTTGCGGACCAGAAGGTCCTGTGGCACCAGTAGTACCCACAAGACCAATTGGGCCAGCCGGGCCAGTAGCACCAGTGGAGCCAGTACCACCAATTAAGCCCGGAGACCCTGCTGGTCCAATTATACCAGTAAATGGATCACCATTAGCATAAAAAAGTGTATCGGTATATATTGCAAGAGTGCGAAGACTTCCAGAAAAGGCTGCACCGCCAGCAACCACAAGAGCACCACTCGATAAACTTGAAGTTTCTGTACTATCAGTTAATATTAACTTTCCAGTTTCAACTGTGCCATCGGTACCTGTTACTTGCCCACCAGATACTGTTGCTGCTGTTAAAAACTTTAATCTTTGTGTTTGATTATCCCAACCTAAAAAGGCCTTTCTTGCTGCACCCGATTTGTAATAGTTAAGAATTAACCCAAGATCACTGCCATCGTCAACAGTTAGTGTAGCACCACCGGCTCCAGTGTGTAACTCAAACACACTATTTTCAACATTTACATTATTGGTTGATACACTTTGAATTCCACCACTTACCACAAGATTACCAGTAATAGTTACATTACCAGCCATAAGATTTCCAACAAATCCCAGCCCAGTGATAAAAGGTTGATTTGCTGTTATAATATTACCAACTATACCCGACGCTGCGACTAAGTTGGCAGATAAAGTTCCTACAATATTTGCCCCACCAGATACTCTCAAAGCACTAGTATTCGCCGATGTAATAGAAAGAGGCGTTTTTAATATAGTAATGGCCGGACTAGAATTTCCGGCAAAATTCCTAATAAATGACGGTAATCTTAGGTTGTTTAACATGTTTTGATTAAGAAATCACCTCATAAGACACCGCATATTGTAAAGTGCTTGCTGCTGACGCACGAATTCGTAAACTGTCGCCTTCTTCTAAATAAATGCCTGTGTCTTTGCCCATCAAGACAGTGGTACTCCCTGTTGAAATGACATTGTTATAAGCTATATGGAAACTTAGCCCAGACCTCAGTAAATCAACAAAAACTCCAGCATCAGCTAGGCCAACATTAGTTACAAATAAAGAATTTATTCTTATAACTTGGCTGGTATTAGCACCGTTATCTAAAATTATAACAAATGTTGTAGTACACCAATCGGCTCGTGTTTTACCTATAACTGTACTAATATTGATTAAATTCGGTGCAGCCATTTTTTATCCTAATAATTTTATATTTATTTTATTTACAAACCGTAGTTTGTCTTAAATAAGTTAAAAGCAGTCAGCACTTCGCCAGCATCAAGAGCTCGATTATACAAGCGAACGTGACTAATTTGCCCGTCATGGAAGTCTTTATTATTACCTGTCCCTAACCAATATCCAAGATTATTTGTTAAACTAGGTTCTTCATTGTATAATTCTTGTTTGACTTTGACACCATTTATAAAAATCTGTTGTTCTACTCCGCTAGAAATTGTTACAACTTGATACCAATTACTTACTATGCTAGCTGGAAATCTATGTTCAACACTGACATTACTGCTGATTCTATTTCTAGTAAATCCTATAGCATTGTTTGCTGTTTCATACCATACTGCATAAGATATATTTCCCTCGACACCCTTAGTAAACACTGTGACGGGATTTATTGACGGATTACGAATTCTAAACCATACTTCGCAAGTAACGTCATCAATTATACTAATTGGCCGAGTATGTTCGGCTTTCATTACGTCTGTTGTACCATTGAAATCAAAATAACCCCCCAAACTGGAGTTGTATAATCCTAGATTTGTTGAGCTGGCATGATTAAAATTAACGCTGTCCCTAGCAAAACCATCATTAGTGGCATCTATACTCAAAACTAATCCATTGGGATCTGCATACACTGTGTATGTTTCAATCATTAAAGGGTATTCTGGTAGGAAAAAATCAAATGTTCGACAAGATGTCATTACATTAGTGTGCGTATCCACGGTAATTTTTACAGTATCAACATCATCAATTATAAAATTTCCTGTGAAATTATCTGTAGCGTAAAGCTCACCAACCTCAGTATAACTCATAATAGTAAGTTCTGGAGGATTGATCGACCAATGTCTCTCATTTATAACACTTAAACTTATATTTGCATTTATTTGCCAGTCAACCACAGTATCTTTACAAATATAATCGGCGGTGGTAGTGACGGTAACAGTATCACCATGCATGAGTTCATACATATCGGAATGTAAAATAACTGGACTAAAAGGCCCCTTAGTTACTACTTTCACATTTCCAATTTTCTGTATCCGAGTTATGTCCGACATGTCCTGAATACTTTGAGGATCATTAATCCCGTTTACTATACCAAGTATTTTTGCTGCTGCCACATTAGCCAATGTTCGCCTAGGTATAGCTATTCGTTCACCTATATAAGGGATGCTATTATACAAAAATCTAAAATTACTT